>Ga0102590_1000153_pt1 | contig 189949 bp, 183 predicted proteins | sample AraplaMF_Col_mMF_FD_76859 | JGI IMG/M metagenome (GOLD analysis project Ga0102590, IMG submission 76859) | Arabidopsis root microbial communities from the University of North Carolina, USA - plate scrape MF_Col_mMF | ecosystem: Host-associated > Plants > Roots > Endosphere | place: USA...
CCAAGATCCAGGCCTATTGCGTCGTCGCTCGCAAGCTCCTTCGCATCGCCTTCTCCGTCTGGCGCTCCAATCAGCCCTTCAACCCTCAACTCGTCGGAAAGGCTTGACGCTCGACATAGAACCTACTTGAGCAAAAGCGTGTCGACGCCGTACAGCCGCGCCAATTCGGCCAGCTTGGATGGTGCATGACGCACCGCGAAGCCCTTGCCGAAGGCCTGCGCCAGGCGCTGGCATTCGAGCAGCACCGCGAGCGCGGCCGAGTCGAACTGCGTCAGGCCCGAAGCGTCCACCGTGACGGTCGCCTCGGCCTGGGTCTTCGCTTCCTGCTGCAAGGCCTGCGACAGCATGCGCTGCGTGTCGCGGGCCTCACGCAGGGTGATGGTGGCAGGCAGCAGCAGCATGGGCGCCTCAGCTCTTGCCGGCCGCAGCCTTGTTGCGCTCGACCAGCTTGGCGATCAGGCCGTCGATGCCGCCAGCACCGATCTCCTGTGCAAAGCTGTTGCGGTAGTTCTCGACCAGCCACACGCCGAGCACGTTGACGTCGTAGATCTTCCAGCCGTCAGCGGCCTTCTCGAGGCGGTAGTCGAGCTGGATCGGATCGCCCTTGCCGCGGATCTCGGTGCGCACGATGACCTCCTTGTCCTCCGGCGACGAGCGCATCGGCTTGAGCTGCACGGTCTGGTCGCGCACCTGGGCGAGCGCGCCCGAATAGGTGCGCACCAGCAGCGTCTTGAACTCGTCCTGCAGCTTCTTCTGCTGCTCGGGCGTCGCCTGGCGCCAGTAGCGGCCAACCGCCGACGCGGTCATGCGCTGGAAATTCACGTGCGGCATCACCTTGGATTCGACCAGCGCCGAGACCTGCCTCACATCCCCGGCCTGGATCGACTTGTCGGCCTTGGCCGCCTCGAGCACCTCGCCGGAAACCTGCTTCACCAGCTGGTCCGGGGCCTGTTGCGCCATCGCGGCGGCACTGGCCACCACGAGCGTGGCGGCGGACATCCATGTGACAAAACGTTTGCTGAGCATCTGATTCTTCCTTTCTGGAGAGCGAAGCCGATTGGAGCAGGGATCGCTTCCGGAGTTCGCCCTGTTGTCTCTCGACAAAGCCTCAACGGCCTGCGCTGTCTGTCGGTTGGCCGCCGCCGTGTTGCTGCATGTGAAGTTGGTTCGTGGGCATTCAGGGCCTGGGCTGCGACGCCGCCGCTGCGGGCGCCGGCGGCTTGCCGGCATCGTCGGGCGCAGCCGGTGCCTCGTCCTGGTCGTAGCGCTCGTCCTTCGACTCGGGGATCTCGCCGTCGTAGACCAGGCTGCGCCGGCGCTGCAGGTAGGCATCGCGGATGAAGGTGTACTTGTCGAGCGCGATGTCGTCGAGCATGCCGCTCGCGCCCAGCAGCGCCGCGCGGTCGTTGACGAAGCCGAGCCCGGTCACCGCATAGCGCGCCGGGCTGTCGGCAATGAACAATGCCGGCGACACCGAGCGATCGACCGGCAGTGCGAACGAATCGCGCAGCGTCGACGGGCCGAAGAACGGCCACACCACGTACGGCCCGGATCCGATGCCCCAGCGGCCGAACGTCTGGCCCAGGTCCTCGTTGTGGCGGTCCAGGCCCATCTCGGTGGCGACGTCGAAGAAGCCGCCCAACCCGAAGATGGTGTTGGTGGTCACGCGCATCACGTCCTGCATGCCGGAGTCGACCTTGCCCTGCAGCATGTTGTTGAACGCCGACCACAGGTCGGACACGTTGCCGAAGATGTTGCCGATGCCGCGGCGCGTGGGCTGAGGCACGGTGTCGCGGTACGCGGTGGCCACCGGCTTCAGCACCGCGGTGTCCAGCGCGTCGTTGAAGTTGTAGACCTTCCGGTTCCAGCTCTCCCATGGATCGACCCGCTGCACCGGCTTGCCGTCGGGGCCGGGGGCCATCGTCGAGCAACCGGTCATGGCCGCCAGCCACGCCACGGCCAGCGCCGCGAAGGCGGTGCGCAAGCCGTGCAGCTTCACTTCTTCGCTCCGCTGGCGGGGGCCGCGGCGGCCGCGGGCGAGCCCGAATCCGCCGCCTTGCTGTAGAGGAACTGGCTGATCAGGTTCTCGAGCACCACCGCCGACTGCGTCTGCGAGATGACGTCGCCGGCCGCCAGGTTCTTCTCGTCGGCACCGGCCTCCAGGCCGATGTACTGCTCGCCGAGCAGGCCGGAGGTGAGGATCTTGGCCGAGCTGTCCTTCGGGAAGGCGAACTTCTTCTCGAGCTGCAGCGTCACGCGGGCCTGGTAGCTCTTGTCGTCGAAACCGATCGACTCGACGCGGCCCACCACCACGCCGGCGCTCTTGACGGCCGCGCGCGGCTTGAGCCCGCCGATGTTGTCGAACTTGGTGATCACCGGGTAGGTTTCGTCGAAGTTCAGGCTCAGCAGGTTGCCGGCCTTCAGCGCGAGAAACAAGACCGCCGCCGCGCCGATCAGCACGAACAGCCCCACCCACACGTCATGACGAGATTTTTGCATCGTCGCCTCTTTCCTCAGATCGAAAACATCATCGCCGTGAGCACGAAGTCGAGCCCCAGCGTTGCAAGAGAAGCCATCACGACGGTGCGCGTGGTGGCGGCGGAGACGCCTTCGGGCGTCGGCTTGCAGTTGTAGCCCTGCAGCAGCGCGATGAAGGTGACGGTGAAACCGAACACGAGGCTCTTGATGACGCCGTTGCCGACGTCGGCCCACACGTCGACGCCGCCCTGCATCTGCGACCAGAACGAGCCGGCGTCGATGCCGATCAGCGGCACCGCCACCAGCCAGCCGCCGACGATGCCGACCGCGCTGAAGACCGCCGCCAGCAGCGGCATCGCGATCACGCCGCCCCAGAAACGCGGTGCCAGCACGCGCCTGACCGGATCGACCGCCATCATTTCCATCGCCGACAGCTGCTCGCCCGCCTTCATCAGGCCGATCTCGGCGGTGAGCGAGGTGCCCGCGCGGCCGGCGAAGAGCAGCGCCGTCACCACCGGCCCCAGCTCGCGCACCAGCGACAGCGCCACCAGCAGCCCCACCGCCTCGGCCGAGCCGTAGCGCTGCAGCGTGTAGTAGCCCTGCAGCGCCAGCACGAAACCGACGAACAGCCCCGACACCGTGATGATGGACAGCGAGTGGTTGCCGAGGAAGAACACCTGGTCGCTGACCAGGCGCGGCCTGCCGAAGCTCGCGCTGCCGAGGCGGAACAGGCGGAAGAACAGGCGCGCCGCATCGCCGATGTCGGCCAGCTTGCTGCGCACCGAGAAGCCGACGTCGGCCGGGTTGTACCAGCTCATCGTGCCGCTCCCGCGCTGAAGTCTTCTTCCACCGACACCGCCGGGTAGTGGAAGCGCACCGGGCCGTCAGCCTGCGCATTGACGAACTGCTTGACCAGCGGGTCATCGCTGGCGCGCATCTCGGCCGGAGAGCCCTGCGCGGCGATCTTGCCGTTGGCGATGAAGACCACGTGGTCGGCGATCAGGAAGGTCTCGTCGACGTCGTGCGAGACGACGATGCTGGTGACGCCGAGCGCGTGGTTCAGGTCCTTGATGAGCGTCGCGGCGACGCTCATCGAGATCGGGTCCAGCCCGGCGAAGGGTTCGTCGTACATGATCAGGTCGGGGTCCAGCGCGATCGCCCGGGCCAGCGCGACGCGGCGCGCCATGCCGCCCGACACCTGCGACGGCAGCAGCTCGCGCGCACCGCGCAGCCCGACCGCGTTGAGCTTCATCAGCACCAGGTCGCGGATCATCGCCTCGCCGAGGTTGGTGTGCTCGCGCAGCGGGAACGCGACGTTGTCGAACACCGACAGGTCGGTGAACAGCGCGCCGAACTGGAACAGCATGCCCATGCGGCGCCGCGCGGCGTAAAGGCCGGCCTCGTCGAGCGTCGCCATGTCGACGCCGTCGAACAGCACCTGGCCCTTCATCGGCTGCAGCTGGCGGCCGATCAGCCGCAGCACCGTGGTCTTGCCGCCGCCCGAGGTGCCCATCAGCGCGAGCACCTTGCCGCGCGGCACGCTGAGGTTGACGTTCTCGAGGATGACCCGGTCGCCGTAGCCGCACGTCACGTCGCGCAACTCGATGAACACAGGCGCGGCGGGCGCCGCGGAGGGGGGGGTCGACATGGATCGGAACCGGCGGCCCGTTGGGGCGACGTCTGATGCGGAGCCCGAATGATAGGGGAAAGCCCGCAGCCCGCGCTTGCCGTCCGTCGCAGGGATTCACGGACAGGCGGCGACTTCGGGCCGACATCCGGTGCCCTTCTCGCAGGGGGCAACACGGATAATTTGCGCAGAGGACGACCCATGGCCACCACACACTCCAACACAAATTACCGCATGCGATACCCCCAGCGTGACCTCGGTGTGACGTTGATCGAGTTGCTGGTCACGCTGGTTGTCATGGCCGTCATGGTCACGATCGCCGCGCCGTCGTTCAGCAGGCTGATCGCGTCGAACCGGCTGACCAGCCAGACCAACGAATTCATCCTCGCGCTGAACCTGGCCCGATCCGAGGCCACGCGTCGCGGGCAGCCGGTAACGCTGCTGGCCACCGCCACCGCCAGCCCGGTGTTCCAGTCCGGCTGGACGATCTTCAACGACGCGGATGGCGACGGCATCTTGGATTCGGATGAGACCGTGATCCGCGAAAGCGCGGCGGTGACAGGCCAGACCACGATCACGCGCGTGACGGTGAGCGGCTCGACGTACACCACGGCCACCGCCTCCGCCGTGCCCGACCGGATGTTCCTCACGTTCAATGCCCTCGGCGGAAAGTATTCCGGTGCCATCGCCTACTTCAAGGTCTGCGATGCGTCGATCCCGTCGCTGCCGGGCCGCGTGATCCAGGTGTCGCTGGTCGGCCGGGCCGCCCTCTATGCCAACAACGTTTCCTGCCCGTGACAAGGACTGGACTGACATGCAGCTGAATCGCAGCCCCCGCAAACGGCGCCAATCGGGCGTCAGCATGATCGAACTGCTGGTCGCGTTCGTGATCTTCTCGTTCGGCATGCTGGGCCTGGCCGGCCTGCAGAGCAGGACGCTCTCGTACAACCAGAGCTCGCTGTTCCGCTCGCAGGCGACGGCGCTGGCGGACGACATCCTCGACCGCATGCGCGTCGACCGCGACAACGCGCTCGCCCTGCGCTGGAACACCGAACTGGCCAGCACGTCGTCGACGATCACGCCGCTGACCTTCATCTACCAGACGGACCTGAAGGACTGGAAGGAGCAGATCGAGGCCTTGCTGCCGGACGGCAAGGGCCGGATCGCCGTAGCCAACGACCGGTCGGTGACGATCGAGATCGAGTGGCTCGACAACCGCAATGCGGATTCGCCGCGCCAGAGTTTCACCACCGTGAGCCGGCTTTGAAAGGGTTCCCCATGACATTGCAGACTTCCGCGCCGTCGCGGCTGCGCCAGGCCGGCTTCTCGCTGGTCGAGATGATGGTGGCCCTCACGCTGGGCCTCGTGCTCACCGGGGTGATGACCTCCATCTACCTGACGAGCAAGAACGCCGTGCGCCGCGTCGACCAGCTGAGCACGCTGCAGCAGAACGTGCGCCTGGCCTTCCAGTTCCTGTCGTCGGACGCGCGCATGGTGGGCTACCAGGGCTGCTTCACGAACCGCACGACCGGCTTCACGAACTCGTTGGCCGTCGGCCTGGGCACCAACTTCGCCGTCGGCATCGAGGGCTACAAGTACGCCATCACCGGCTCGGCGCTGACGCTGAGCAGCAGCAACCCGGCCAATTCCACCACGGCGGCCTCGTGGGAGAACAACACCACGGGCACCAGCAACACCATTCCCATCACGTCGATCTCCAGCGACGGCCTGACGCCCGGCAGCGACGTGCTCGTGATCCGGACGGTCTCCGGCCTGCCGATCCGCCTGACGGCGGCGGCCGTGGGCTCGGCGACGACGCTGAGCATCGAGAACAACGGCACGGCGGGCAAGTGCGGCGACGGCACCAACAAGGTGTCGGGCCTGTGCCCCGGAAGCTATGCACTGATCGCCAACTGCTCGGCGGCCCAGGCATTCCAGGTCTCGACGGCCGGCACCACCCTCGGGGTCAGCGGCGGCCTGAGTGCCAGCAACGTCTATCCGCAGGCCTCATCCGAGGTGTTTCCGCTGCAGACCGTCGTCTACTACGTCAAGCGCTCGGTCAGCGGCAACACCACGTCGCTCTACCGGCGCACCTTCGATGGCGACTCGACACGAACCCCTCCAAGTCCAAGCGTCGAACAGGAGCTGATCGAAGGCGTCGAGAACCTCCAGGTGCGCTTCGGCCTCGACACCACCGCCGAACCCGACGGCGTCATCGATGGCAACTACGTGGCCGCCAGTGCGGTCGGCGACTGGTCGCGCGTGATCGCGGTGCGCATGAGCCTGCTGACGCACGGCGCAGCCGCTGCGGAAGCCGACGTCACGCTGCCGACCACCGGCAAGGTGTCCGACGTGACCGTCACCTACCCGACCACCGGGACCCGCTTCGACCGCCGCGTGTTCAGCACCACGGTCGCCGTCCGCAACAAGATCACATACGCGTCGCCATGAAACTCAAGCACGTGAAGGCCGCCCGTCCCCAGCAGGGCGCGATCCTGATCATCATGATGGTGATGCTGGTCCTGATCACGCTGATCACGGTGTCGAGCCTGCGCTCGACGGCGATGGACGAGCGCATGGCCGGCAATGCGCGCGACCGCAACAAGGCCCTGCAGGCCGCCGAAGCGGCGGTTCGCGCCTGCCTGCTGCAGGTGACCTCATCGCCCGCCACCTACCCCACTGCCAAGATCCTGACGCCGACCGCGCCGCCGACGGCGGCCAACTGGGACACCGAAGCGACGTGGACGGCCAACGGCGTCGACGTGACGATGACCGGTGCCGGCCTGGCGTCCAACCCACGCTGCCTGGTCGAGAACATCGGCGGAGGCACCAGCTTCAGGGTCACCGCACGCGCGGTCGGCGGCTCGGACCTCAGCGTCGTGATGCTGCAAGCCACCTATTCGACGGACTGAGCGCAAGCCCGGTCGCCCCAACGGAGAACGATGATGAAAACCCCCTCCCGCCACTGGATGCAGCCGAAGCGCGTCGTCGCCGCGGTGATCCTGGAAGTGCTGCTGGCACACGCCGTGTTCCCCGCCTATGCCACGGTGTCGCAGAACCCCGGCATCTACGTCGCGCCGCCCTTGCCCAACGTGATGTACACGCTGGACGATTCGGGCTCGATGACCTCGGATGCCATCCCGGACTTCGTCCGCTGCACCGCCGGCATGCCGAACAGCTCGTCGCTGACCGACAGCAGCAACTGCGGCACCCGCAACGAGGCCGGCAACGGATCCCAACTGCCTTCCATGTGGAAGAACGGTTCGGGCTACCTGTCCACCACCTACTACCGCAGCGACAATGCCATCGCGCGCTACATGCGCTCGTCGTCCGGCAACCCGCTCTACTACAACCCGAAGGTCGCCTACCTGCCCTGGCCCGACGCATCCGACGACACCAAGCGGATGACGAAGGCCAACGTCAAGGCGGTGAACATCGACTCCCTCGATCCGACCCAGACCGGCCGCCAGCTCGACCTCACCGTGCAGCAGGGCAACGTCGGATCGACCAGCCAGAACGACAGCTATTGGCTCGCGACCTACTACGTCTACACCGACGACGCAGCCAATCCGCTGCCTGCGGCCAACCCGAACACGACCCTCAACATGGAGTCGAAGTTCGTCAAGTACGAAGTGAAGCCCGGCGTCACTGCGTACCCGCGCGATGCCGCGCGAACCGATTGCAGCGGTGCCGTCGGTGCGACGGGTTGCACCTATGCCGAAGAGCTGCAGAACTTCGCCAACTGGCTGCAGTACTACCGCAGCCGCATGCTGATGGCCAAGGGCGGCGTGTCGGCAGCGTTCGCGCTGCAGGGCACGAACCTGCGCGTCGGCTTCACGACCATCAACAGGAACAGCTCGAACCCGCGCCGGGCAGTCGCCCAGTTCAGCGGCACCAACCGCAGCGGGTTCTACGGCGAGCTGTACAAGATCGGCAACAACGGCAGCACGCCGTTGCGCGAGGCGATGGACAACGTTGGCAAGTATTTCGAGGGCACGGCAACCACGAGCCCGTGGGCCGAGGACACTGCCACGCTGGCGGGAAGCGCGGACTCATGCCGCCGCTCCTTCCACATCATGAGCACCGACGGCTTCTGGAACGGCGACGACGCCAGTTCCCCCGCCAACAACAACAACGACAACTTCACCGGGTCGACACCGGTGCCGTACGGCGGAACGGTCGGCTACACCTACACCGACACCGGCACCGCGGGAACGCTGGCGGGCCGCTTCTCGGTCAGCCCGTTCAACGACAACAACGCGGCCAACACCAACACGCTCGCCGACGTCGCCGCCTACTATTGGAAGACCGACCTGCAAACCGGCGTCGACAACCGGATCTCGGCCTCGACGCGAGACCCGGCGTTCTGGCAGCACCTGACCACCTTCACGGTCGGCCTGGGCATCACCGGCACCGGCAAGGTCCGTCCGAAGACGGCCGCGACCGAGACCAATGCGCTCGGGCAGTACATCGTGCCGCTGACCACCTCCTCGGCGTCGGCCTACTACCCGTACCGTGGCCAGACCTGGCTGTCGTCGCAGGGCCTGCGCGACCTGCTGGTCAAGGACAAGGTGGAGATGATCTGGACGCAAGCGACCGCCGATTCCGCCGCAACCGGCGACGACCTGATCCACGCATCGATCAACGGCCACGGGCGCTACTTCTCGGCCACCAACCCGACCGAGTTGTCGACCGGCATCGCTTCGGCGCTGAGCGAGGCCGTCAACCAGCCGCAGGCCACCGCCAACCTCGAAACCAGCACCGGCTCGGCGGCCGCGGGCACCCAGGTGTTCCAGGCGATCTACAACCCCTATGGCTGGTCGGGCCGCGTGTACTCGTTCTCGCTGGCCGCCGACGGCACGGTGAACACCGACCCGACAAAGGCGAACTGGGAGGTGTCCAAGGCCATGCCGACCCCGGCCAACCGCAACATCTTCACCTGGAATCCGCTCGCGGTGCCGAAGACGGCCGCGCCGTTCACCTGGGCCGGGCTCAACGGCACCCAGCGCAGCGCGCTGAACAACGACCAGACCCTGCTGGACTGGCTGCGCGGCAGCGATGCCAAGGAGGCGCAGAACGGCGGCTCGCTGCGCGACCGCGTGCGCGACACCGCCACGGCAGGCGTGCTGGGCGACATCGTCGGCGGCAGCCCGATCAAGGGCCCCGACGACGGTGGCGGCTACCAGCGCATGAAGGCCGGCACGCCGGGCCAGGACAGCTACGCGGCATTCCGCTCGACCTCGTCGACGGCGCTGGACAACATGCGCGCGACGCTGTTCTTCGGTGCCAATGACGGCATGCTGCACGCTGTCAGTACAGCCGACGGCGCCGAACGCTTCGCCTTCGTCCCCAACTCCGTCTTCACCGTGCCCCGCACGCTGTACTCGGGCACCGTGCAGACGGTGCAGAAGTTGAAGGCCCTGACCGACCCGTCCTACACCCACTTGTTCACCGTCAACGGCCCGCCGCAGCTGGCAGACGCCTACTTCTCGACGGCCTGGAAAACGGTGCTGGTGGGCTCCACCGGCGCCGGCGCGCGCTCGGTGTTCGGGGTGGACGTCACCAACCCGGCCGTCGGTACCGGCGGCTTCGGTGCCAGCAACGTCCTGTGGGAGTTCTCCGGCGACGACAGCACCAACACGAGCGCCGGCTACATGGGCAGCGTGATCGCCTATCCGCACGTGGCGCAGATGCGCGACGGCACCTGGGTCGCGATGTTCGGCAACGGCTACGACAGCACCAACGGGCAGGCCACGCTGTTCCTGCTGAACCTGCAGACCGGCGCGATCGTGTGGCAGCAGCCGGTCGGCACCGCCAACACCGGCAACGGCCTCAGCCAGCCGAACTTCGTGCTGAACGCGAACCGCGAAGTCACGGCGATCTACGCCGGCGACCTGAAGGGCAACCTGTGGAAGTTCGACGTGGACGACGCAGTCCGCACCAACTGGAAGGTGGCGTTCAGCGGCCAGCCGCTGTTCGCGGGCAGCGCCAACCAACCGATCACGGTGATGCCGGAGATCAGCTTCCACACGAGCGCCGGCGGCCAACTGATCACGTTCGGCACCGGCAAGCTCTACGAGACGGAAGACACGGCCACCAGCGTGGCGACGAACGTGAACTTGAACACCCAGGCCATCTACGGCATCTGGGACAAGCCGGGGGCGACCGCCGGCATCAGCGGCAACTCGACGCTGGTGGCGCAGACCGTGGCAGCGACCAGCTTCACCGGATTCCAGGGCACCAGCTCGAACACGGTCGACTGGGCCACCAAGCGCGGCTGGTACATCAACCTGACGGCGGCAACCGGTGAACGCGTCAACGTGAATCCGCAACAGCAGGGCCGCGTGCTGTTCGTGGTGGCGAACACGCCGTCGACCCAGCCTTGCAGCGCCGGTGGTACGGCGCGCATCTTCACGCTGGACCCGATCACGGGCCAGGCACCCACCTTCAGCGTGTTCGATGCCAACCGCGACAGCTCGATCAACAGCTCGGATGCCGGCGCCAACGTGCGCCAGGTCGCCGGCGGCATCCTGTCGCTGCCGAAGATCCTCGGCAAGCAGGGCAGCACCGGCGTCACGCTCGAAGCCGCCACCAGCCGGGGCCAGACGGGCGCCAACCTGGGCGGTGTCGAGGCCAACAAGACGGTGCCTTGCACCGGCGGCGGCACCGGCACGCTCGTGGCCGGCGTGTCGGACACGAGCACGACCAGCGAGAGCGTCAAGACCTGCGACGGGAAGGCCCGCGTGACCTGGCGCCAGATCCGATGAGCCACCCCATCGACCGAACCGAGACTTCAGGGACTTCCATGATGCACCCCACGATGCACCGCTATCGAACCAGCGCCGCCGGCTTCACCTTGATGGAGCTGATGATCACGGTGGCGATCGTCGGCATCCTTGCCGCCATCGCCTACCCGGCCTACACCGAACAGATCGCCCGCAGCCGGCGGGCCGACGCCAAGGCGGCCCTGATGGACGCGGCGCAGTGGATGGAACGGCAGTACACGGTCAGCAGCAGCTATGCGGCCGTCACCGACTCGTCCCTGCCGGCGCTGAAGTCGCCTCTGTCGAACTACTACACGTTGTCGCTCGGCACGGCTGCCGCCGCCTCGGCGCCGTCGGCCTCGGCCTACTGGCTGCGGGTGGTGCCCCGCGGCGCGATGGCGAACGACCGATGCGGCAACATGTCGCTCGACAGCAAGGGCGTGGCGACCGTGTCGGGCACGCCGGGCCTGGACGGCTGCTGGAACCGGTAGGCGACAGCCAGCAGAAAGCATGAAGGGCGGCAGCGTTTCGGCGCTGCCGCCCTTTTTTGCCTTCGGCCCACGGCCGCCGCGGATCAGCGCGGCAGGTCGCTCGCGCCCATCAGGAATTCGTCCACCGCCCGCGCAGCCTGGCGCCCTTCACGGATGGCCCAGACCACCAGCGACTGCCCACGCCGCACGTCGCCGGCGGCGAACACCTTGTCGACGTTGGTCGCGTAACCACCTGTGAACTCGGTGCTGGCGCGCGCGTTGCCGCGCGCATCCTTGTCGACGCCGAACGCATCGAGCACGCTGGCCACCGGGCTGACGAAGCCCATCGCCAGCAGCACCAGGTCGGCCGGCAGCGTCTGCTCGCTGCCCGCCACCTCGGTCATCTTGCCGCCCTGCCACTCGACGCGCACCGCCTTCAGCGCCTTCAGCTTGCCCTTGTCCTTGCCCTCGCCGCCGATGAACTCCTTGGTGGCGATCGCGAACTCGCGCTCGCAGCCTTCTTCGTGGCTGGAGCTGGTGCGCAGCTTGATCGGCCAGTAGGGCCAGACCAGCGGCTTGTTCTCTTCGACCGGCGGCATCGGCATCAGCTCGAACTGCGTGACGCTCTTCGCGCCGTGGCGGTTACTGGTGCCCACGCAATCGCTGCCGGTGTCGCCGCCGCCGATCACGATCACGTGCTTGCCATCGGCGCGCAACTGGCTCTTCAGCTTGTCGCCGGCGTTGATCTTGTTCTGCTGCGGCAGGAACTCCATTGCGAAGTGCACGCCGTCCAGGTCGCGCCCCGGCACCGGCAGGTCGCGCGACTGTTCGGCGCCACCGGCCAGCACGACGGCGTCGAACTGCGCCTTCAGCTCGTCGGGCGTGATGCTTTCCTTGGCCCAGTTGGTGACCTTGCTGCCTTCGGGCAGCTTGCCGACGATCACGCCGGTGCGGAACTGCACACCCTCGGCCTGCATCTGCTCGACGCGGCGATCGATGTGCGACTTCTCCATCTTGAAGTCGGGGATGCCGTAGCGCAGCAGGCCGCCGATGCGGTCGTTCTTCTCGAACACCGTCACGTCGTGGCCGGCACGCGCCAGCTGCTGCGCGGCCGCCAGGCCCGCCGGCCCGGAGCCGACCACCGCCACCTTCTTGCCAGTCTTCGCCTTCGGCACGCGCGGCTGCACCCAGCCCTCGGCCCAGGCGCGGTCGATGATCGCGTGCTCGATGCTCTTGATGCCGACCGCGTCGTCGTTGACGTTCAGGGTGCAGGCCGCCTCGCAGGGCGCGGGGCAGATGCGGCCGGTGAACTCGGGGAAGTTGTTCGTCGAGTGCAGCACCTCGATGGCGTTGCGCCAGTCGTTGCGATACACCAGGTCGTTGAAGTCCGGGATGATGTTGTTGACCGGGCAGCCGCTGTTGCAGAACGGCGTGCCGCAGTCCATGCAGCGTGCGCTCTGGATCTTCGCGTCATCGGTCTTCAGGCCGATCACGAACTCGTTGTAGTTCTTCAGGCGTGCCTGCACGGGCGCATAGCCCTCTTCCAGGCGCTCGTACTCCATGAAGCCGGTGACTTTTCCCATGATCTCTTGCTACTCCGGACGGTTGGGCTGGGGCCTGCTCAGGCCTTGGTGCGGCTCTTGGTGCCGCTCTTCTCGGGGGCACTCTTCTCAGGCGACTTCGCCTTCGCGATCGTGTCGTCGGCCTGCTTCGCGGCATTGATCTCGCCGAGAGCGCGCTTGTACTCGCTCGGGAACACCTTCACGAAGCGGCCGCGCGATTCGGCCCAGGTGTCGAGGATCTCTCGCGCGCGCAGGCTGCCGGTCCAGCGGTGGTGGTCGTCCAGCAGCTTGCGCAGGATCGCCTCGTCGGTCTGGCCCAGGTGCCACACCGCCTTGTCGACCGTGGCCTCCTGCTCGGCCGCGCCCAGCACCTTGTCGAGCTGCACCATCGCGGTGTTGCAGCGCTTGGCGAACTGGCCGTCCTCGTCGAACACGTAGGCCACGCCGCCGCTCATGCCGGCCGCGAAGTTGCGCCCGGTCCTGCCGAGCACCGCCACCGTGCCGCCGGTCATGTACTCGCAGCCGTGGTCGCCGGTGCCTTCGACCACCGCGGTCGCACCCGACAGCCGCACCGCGAAGCGCTCGCCGGCGACGCCGCGGAAGAAGGCCTCGCCGCTGGTCGCGCCATACAGCACGGTGTTGCCGACGATGATGTTGCGCGTCGCGTCGCCGCGGAAGTCGATGCTCGGGCGCACCACGACGCGGCCACCGGACAGGCCCTTGCCGGTGTAGTCGTTCGCATCGCCGATCAGGTACAGCGTGATGCCCTTGGCCAGGAAGGCGCCGAAGCTCTGGCCGCCCGTGCCTTCCATCTGCATGAAGATGGTGTGGTCGGGCAGGCCCTCGGGATGGCGGCGCACCAGCTCGCCGGACAGCATCGCGCCGACCGTGCGGTTGACGTTGCGCGTCTCTTCCATGAACTGCACCTTCTCGCCGCGCTCGAGCGCGGGCATGCACTTCTGGATCAGCTTGACGTCGAGCGCGCGGGCCAGGCCGTGGTCCTGCTCCTCGACCTGGCGGCGCGCCACGTCCGCCGGCGCGGAAGGCAGGTGGAAGATGCGCGAGAAATCCAGCCCCTGCGCCTTCCAGTGCGAGATGCCCTTGCGAGTGTCGAGCAGGTCGGCCCGGCCGATCAGGTCGTCGAACTTGCGGATGCCCAGCTGGGCCATGATCTGGCGCGCTTCCTCGGCGATGAAGAAGAAGAAGTTCACCACGTGCTCGGGCCGGCCCTGGAATTTCTTGCGCAGCACCGGATCCTGCGTGGCCACGCCCACCGGGCAGGTGTTCAGGTGGCACTTGCGCATCATGATGCAGCCCTCGACCACCAGCGGCGCGGTCGCGAAGCCGAACTCGTCGGCGCCCAGCAGCGCGCCGATGACGACGTCGCGCCCGGTCTTCATCTGGCCGTCGGCCTGCACGCGCACGCGGCCCCGCAGGCGGTTCAGCACCAGCGTCTGCTGCGTCTCGGCCAGGCCGAGCTCCCACGGCGTGCCGGCGTGCTTGATCGAGCTCCACGGCGAAGCGCCGGTGCCGCCGTCGTGGCCGGCGATCACGATGTGGTCGGCCTTGGCCTTGGCCACGCCGGTGGCGATGGTGCCGACGCCGACCTCGGACACCAGCTTCACGCTGATGGCCGCGCGCTGGTTCGCGTTCTTCAGGTCGTGGATCAGCTGCGCCAGGTCTTCGATCGAATAGATGTCGTGGTGCGGCGGCGGCGAGATCAGCCCGACGCCCGGCACCGAGTAGCGCAGGAAGCCGATGTAGTCGGTGACCTTGCCGCCCGGCAACTGGCCGCCCTCGCCCGGCTTGGCGCCCTGCGCCATCTTGATCTGGATCTGGTCGGCCGACGACAGGTACTCGGCCGTGACGCCGAAGCGGCCCGACGCCACCTGCTTGATCTTCGAGCGCAGCGAGTCGCCTTCCTGCAGCTCGTAGTCGGCCTCGATGACCTTGTTGGCGATCACGTCGCTGACCTTGGTGCCGGCGCTGATGCGGATGCCCTTCAACTCGTTGCGATAGCGCGCCGGGTCTTCGCCGCCCTCGCCGGTGTTGGACTTGCCGCCGATGCGGTTCATCGCGACGGCCAGCGTCGCATGCGCCTCGGTGGAGATCGAGCCGAGCGACATCGCGCCGGTCGCGAAGCGCTTGACGATCTCGGCCGCGGGCTCGACCTCGTCGAGCGGGATCGCCTTGGCCGGGTCGACCTTGAACTCGAACAGCCCGCGCAGCGTCATGTGGCGCCGCGACTGGTCGTTCACCAGCTGCGCATATTCCTTGTAGGTGTCGAACTTGTTGGCGCGCGCGCTGTGCTGCAGCTTGGCGATCACGTCCGGCGTCCACATGTGCTCTTCGCCACGCACGCGCCAGGCGTACTCGCCGCCGGCATCCAGCATGCCGGCCAGCACCGGGTCGTCGCCGAAGGCGGCACGGTGCATGCGGATCGCCTCTTCGGCGACCTCGAACACGCCGATGCCGCCGACCTGGCTGGCGGTGCCGCGGAAGTACTTGTCGATCAGCTGCTTGTCCAGGCCGATGGCCTCGAAGATCTGCGCGCCGCAATAGGACATGTAGGTCGAGATGCCCATCTTGGACATGATCTTCGACAAGCCCTTGCCGATCGCCTTGACGTAGTTGTAGATCGCCTTGTCGGCCGACAGCTCGCCCGGCAGTTCCTTGTGCAGGCCGAGCAGCGTCTCCATCGCGAGGTACGGGTGCACCGCCTCGGCGCCATAACCGGCCAGCACCGCGAAGTGGTGCACCTCGCGCGCCGAGCCGGTCTCGACCACCAGGCCGGCGGTGGTGCGCAGGCCCTCGCGCACCAGGTGCTGGTGGATGGCCGACAGCGCCAGCAAGGCGGGAATCGCGACGTTGTCGCGGTCCATCGCGCGGTCGCTGATGATCAGGATGTTGTGGCCGCTCTTGAGCGCGTCGACGCTTTCGGCGCACAGCGACGCGAGCTTGGCCTCGACGCCTTCATCGCCCCAGCCGAGCGGGTAGGTGATGTCGATCACGTGGCTCTTGAACTTGCCGTGCGTGTGCTTCTCGATCTCGCGCAGGCGTTCCATGTCGGCGAAGTCGAGAATGGGCTGCGACACCTCCAGGCGCATCGGCGGGTTGACCGCGTTGATGTCCAGCAGGTTGGGCTTCGGGCCGATGAAGGACACCAGCGACATCACGACCGCCTCGCGGATCGGGTCGATCGGCGGATTGGTGACCTGGGCGAACAGCTGCTTGAAGTAGTTGTACAGCGGCTTGTTCTTGTCCGACAGCACCGCCAGCGGCGAATCGTTGCCCATCGAGCCGGTGCCTTCCTCGCCCGCCTGGGCCATCGGGCTCAGCAGGAACTTGATGTCTTCCTGCGTGTAGCCGAAGGCCTGCTGGCGGTCGAGCAGCGATTCGCTGAACGCGCGCGGTTCGCCGGTCAGCTCGATCGAGTCGAGGCGGATGCGCACGTTCTCGATCCACTGGCGGTAGGGCTTGGCGAGCGCGAACTGGTTCTTCAGTTCCTCGTCGTCGATGATGCGGCCCTGGTCGAAGTCGATCAGGAACATCTTGCCCGGCTGCAGGCGCCACTTCTTGATGATCTTGTTCTCCGGGATCATCGGCAGCACGCCGGATTCGGAGGCCATCACGACCAGGTCGTCGTCGGTGACGATGTAGCGCGACGGGCGCAGGCCGTTGCGGTCGAGCGTGGCTCCGATCTGGCGGCCGTCGGTGAACACCATCGAGGCCGGGCCGTCCCACGGCTCCATCATCGCGGCGTGGTACTCGTAGAACGCGCGGCGGCGCTCGTCCATCGTCGCGTGCTGTTCCCAGGCCTCGGGGATCATCATCATCGCGGCGTGCGCGAGTGAGTAGCCGCTCATCGTCAGCAGCTCGAGCGCGTTGTCGAAGGTGGCGGTGTCGGACTGGCCTTCGAAGGTGATCGGGTACAGCTTGTTCAGGTCTTCGCCGAGCACTGGCGACTTCATCACGCCTTCGCGCGCGCGCATCCAGTTGAAGTTGCCCTTGACGGTGTTGATCTCGCCGTTGTGCGCCACCATCCGGTACGGGTGGGCCAGCGGCCACTCGGGGAAGGTGTTGGTGGAGAAGCGCTGGTGCACCAGGGCCAGCGCCGAGGTGACGCGCGGATCCTGCAGGTCCTTGTAGTACTTGCCGACCTGGTCGGCCAGCAGCAGGCCCTTGTAGATGATGGTGCGGCAGCTCATGCTGGGCACGTAGTACTCGCGGCTGTGCGTCAGCTTCAGGCGCTGGATCGCGCTGGACGCGGTCTTGCGGATCACGTAGAGCTTGCGCTCCAGCGCGTCCGGCACGATCACGTCAGGGCCGCGGCCGATGAAGACCTGGCGGATGATCGGCTCCTTGGCGCGCACGGTCGGCGACATCGGCATCTCGGCATCGACCGGCACCTCGCGCCAGCCCAGCAGCACCTGGCCTTCCGCCTTGACCGCGCGTTCGACCTCCTGCTCGCAGGCCAGGCGCGACGCATGCTCCTTGGGCATGAAGATCATGCCGACGCCGTACTCGCCGGGCGGCGGCAGCTCGACACCCTTGGCCGCCATCTCGGCCCGGTAGAACTCGTCGGGGATCTGGATCAGGATGCCGGCGCCGTCGCCCATCAGCTTGTCGGCACCGACGGCCCCGCGGTGGTCGAGGTTCTCCAGGATCTTCAGGCCCTGCTCGACGATGCTGTGCGCCTTGTGCCCGCGGATGTGGGCGACGAAGCCGACGCCGCAGGCATCGTGCTCGTGCGCCGGGCTGTACAGGCCGTGCTCGGCCGATTGCTGCAGTTCAGCGGGAGAAGCCCCACCGTGGTCGGCCTGGGTTGTCATGGCGCACTCCGTCAGAAGACTTGGAAACCTGGGATCGGCCCGAAGAATACTGCAGCGCAGCAAGGGCTTCAATCAAAATAAATGGGGTCAGGCACCGTATGTTGAGAGGTACTGGTGTCGCGCAAATTAAATAGGGACAGATCAAACGCGATACTTCGGCGGGCGGCCGCGCGGCTTGGCGGCCAAGCGGCGGTCCGTGGTCGATGACAAGTGGGCGACGAACGCCGCCGATCCAAGCGGCCATCCCTGTGCAAGCGCACGCTGGAACCGCTCGGCTTCGTTGGAGGAGGTGCCTTGTTCAAACCATGCGCGGTATTTCATCTCCCGGTCGAAAGGCGTGTTGCCCAATGCCCAATAGAGAGAGTGGTCGCTCACAACTGGATCGGTGAGCCGTCCAAGATGGTGCGCGGCGCTGGAGCTGTCGCGCGGCGGCTGCGCCGCCTCGACGTAGCGCATCGCCGCAAGCAAGTGCTGTTCCGCTTCGATCGGCACGGCGCGGAAACGGCCATCCCACAGGCTGCCGGAGCGTGCGTGCCGGCGGTTGAACATCAGGCCGTAGCGCCGGCCGAGCGACTGCATCATCCGGCTCAATGCATCGGTGGCATCCGGTGTTGCCAGCAGCTGGACTTCCCCGGTCGCGAGGCCATAGGCGTGGATCGCGACGCCATGGGCCTTGGCCGACTCGGCCAGCAGCGACAGGAAACGGGCCCGGTCGGCATCGTCCACGAACACCGGCTGGCCGTTGTGGCCGCGCAGCAACACGAGATGGGGATGGCCCGGGATGCACAGGCGGGCGAGGCGCGCCATCGGGTCAATCGAAGAGCCGGCGGCCCGTCAGGCGCTGGTGCTCGCGCAGCGCATAGCGGTCGGTCATGCCGGCGATGTAGTCGGCCAGCTGGCGCAGCGTGGCGGGCGCCCCAGCGTCGTCCGGCACCCACTCGGCTGGCCGCTGGCGGTAGATGTCGAACAGCTCCTGCACCACCTGCTTCGCACGGTCGGTGGTGGCGACGACCTGCGGATGGCGGTAGAGGTTGTGGCGCAGGAAGCGCTTCAGCCCGGCGCTGTCGGCCACCATCTGCGGGTTGAAGCAGATCAGCGGCGGTGCGGCCCGGACCTCGTCCTCACTGGTGGGGCGGTGTGCGCCGATCGCCGCCTGGCTGGCATCGAGCACGTCGTAGACCTGGGCCGACAGCATGCGGCGGATGCTCTCGAACAGCAGGCGACGCCCCTTCAGTCCAGGGTGCTCGGCCAGCGCCTCGGACTTGTAGCGCGCGAACAAGGGCACCTCGTCCAGCTGTGCAAGGCTCAACAACCCGGAGCGCACGCCATCGTCGACGTCATGCGCGTTGTAGGCGATCTCGTCGGCGAGGTTGCACAGCTGCGCCTCCAGGCTCGGCCGCTGGCGTGACAGGAAGCGGTGCGCGACACCACCCGGCTCGCGTGCCTCGAGCTGTTGCGCAGCCTCGCGCGAGCAGTGCTTCAGGATGCCCTCGCGTGTTTCGAGCGTGAGGTTCAGGCCGTCGAACGCCGGGTAGCGCTCTTCGAGGCTGTCGACGACACGCAGGCTTTGCAGGTTGTGCTCGAAGCCCCCGCTCGCCGGATCGGCCGCGCGCAGGCAGTCGTCCAGGGCATCCTGGCCGGCATGGCCGAACGGCGTGTGACCGAGGTCGTGCGCCAGCGCGATCGCCTCCACCAGGTCTTCGTTGAGGCCGAGGCTGCGGGCGATCGAACGCCCCAGTTGGGCCACCTCGAGCGAATGCGTGAGCCGCGTGCGGAACAGGTCGCCTTCGTGGTTCAGGAACACCTGCGTCTTGTAGACCAGCCGGCGGAAGGCCGTGCTGTGCACGATGCGGTCGCGGTCGCGCTGGTATTCGCTGCGGGTCGGCGCGGCCGGTTCGGCCAAGCGGCGCCCGCGCGATCGGCGCGGGTCGCAGGCGTAGGGCTTCAGACCCGGCGGCGGCGACGCGTCAGCCACCATGCTCAGACCGTGTTCGCCGCCAGCACCTCGCGCACCAGGTCGTCGGGTGCCGATCGCAGCGCGGCGCGGCCGGGGGCCTCGATGACGACGAAGCGGATCTCGCCCGCCTCGGATTTCTTGTCGACACGCATCAGCTCGAGATAGCGCTCCGCGCCCAGCTGCGGGCCGCGCACCGGCAGCCCTGCCCGCTCGACGAGGCGTGCAATGCGCTGCGCGTAAGCACCGTCGATCAGGCCCAGGCGCTGCGACAGGTCGGCCGCCATCACCATGCCGCAACCGACAGCCTCGCCATGCAACCAGGTGCCGAAGCCCAGACCGGCCTCGATCGCGTGGCCGAAGGTGTGGCCGAAGTTCAGGATGGCGCGCAGACCCGCCTCGCGTTCGTCCTGCCCGACGACCCAGGCCTTGATCTCGCACGAACGCTTGACGGCGTAGGCCAGTGCCTGCTTGTCGCGCGCGCGCAAGGCATCGAGGTTCGCATCGATCCAGTCCAGGAAGGCGTCGTCGGCGATCGGGCCGTACTTGATGACCTCGGCCAGCCCGGCGGAAATCTCCCGATCGGGCAGCGTGTCCAGCGTGTCCAGGTCGGCGATCACGCGCAAGGGCTGGTAGAACGCGCCGATCATGTTCTTGCCGAGCGGGTGGTTGATGGCGGTCTTGCCGCCCACCGACGAGTCGACCTGCGCCAACAAGGTGGTCGGCACCTGGACGAAGGGCACGCCGCGCATGTAGCAGGCCGCGGCAAAGCCGGTGACGTCGCCGATCACGCCGCCGCCGAGCGCGTACAGCACGGTCTTGCGGTCGGCCCCTGCGCGCAACAGCGTGCCGAAGATGCGCTCCAGCGAGGCCCAGTCCTTGTGGATCTCGCCGTCGGGGAGTTCGACGACCAGGCACTGGGCCACCGCGGAACGCAGTAGCGCCTGCAGTCGCTGCGCGTACAAGGGGGCGACCGTCGGATTGGTCACGATGACCGCCGTGTGCCCGTGCGGCACGCCATCGAGCGCCGTCCGATCGGCGAGCAGGCCGGCCCCAATGCGGATCTGGTAGCTGCGCTCCCCCAGCTCGATCGTCACGTCTTCATGCCGCGAATTCATGGCCGGCAGTTTAGCGCGGCGACCTGGCGTGCTCAGTGGGGAGGCGAAGGCTCGCTTCCTGCATCGTCAGTCAGCACGAGGATGCCTGCGAGTTGCAGTTGGGCCAGCACCATGTTCACCAGGGTGTGCACTGTCGGCCGGCCCGTGTCGATGACGAAATGGGCCGTCTCGCGATAGAGAGGGTCGCGCTGCTGGTACAGCTCGCGCAGGCGGGCCAGCGGGTCTGCCACCTGGAGGAGTGGCCGCTGGGTGTCGTGGCGCAGGCGCCGGTACAGCTCTTCCGGCGTGGAGCGCAGGTAGACGACATCGCAGCGCCCATGCAGCCGGGTTCGATTCTCCGCCCGCAGGACCGCGCCGCCACCGGTCGCGATCACCATGGGGCCGGCGTGCGACAACTCGTCGATGACCTCGGCTTCGAGGTCGCGAAAACGGGACTCGCCCTCGCGTTCGAAGAAGCTGCGGATCGGTTCACCGATCCGGGCTTCGATCACGGCATCACTGTCGATGAACCGGCGCTGCGTTCGCTTCGCGATCTGCCGGCCGGCGGTGGACTTGCCGCCCCCGGGCATGCCGATCAATGCCAGTGGCCTGGACGTCGGGCCGGGGGACACCGATGTATCGATTCGGAGCCGACCCGCTCAGGGCTCCTCGAACGGGCTGGAAACCGAGACCGTGACAGTCCGGTTCAACTTGTCCTTCACAACCACCAGCCCCGGGTCCATGCACTTTCCGATGAGCGTGATGGTGAAACTGCCGCCTGCGGAATCGACCTTGGTCTTGTTCAACACGAGCCCGGTCGGGAAGGTGTTGTTGATGTAGTAAGGCGCTGTTCCGCCATACACGAATACTTCGGTCGTCAAATCGGTGGTGCAGGTTCCTTTCAGATTCTTCACCGTGATTTCCGCCGGCTGAACATTGAAGGCAGCGGGCGCACCCGCTTCGTTGTCTTCGCTTCCTCCGCCGCCACACGAGGCGAGCGCGGCAACAGAGATCAAGGCCAGAGCAACGCGGTTCAGCAAAGGCAATTTCATATCGAGCACCTGAATATCCTGGTTGGCGAAGACGGGCGGGCTGCGGGTCGCCCCCTCCCGTGATTGCAGACTATTTTTACCGAACCGCAGACCGGTCGCTGACCACCTTCGGCGTGATGAAGATCAGCAGTTCGGTCTTCTTCGACGACCTCGTCTTCACCTTGAACAGGTTGCCCAGGAACGGAATGTCGCCGAGGTACGGCACCTTCGTCACGGTGTCCTGATCGTCCTGCGTGAAGATACCGCCGATCACGACCGTGCCGCCATTTTCCACCAGCACCTGCGTGCGCACGTGCTTGGTGTCGATGGCCAGGCCCTGGGCCGTGACCTGCCCGACGCTGTCCTTGGTGACGTCCAGGTCGAGGATGACGTTGCCTTCCGGCGTGATCTGCGGCGTCACCTCGAGCTTCAGGTTGGCCTTGCGGAACTGGATGGCCGTTGCGCCGCTGGACGTTGCCGATTGGTACGGCAATTCCGTGCCCTGCTCGATCAAGGCCTTCACCTGGTCGGCGGTGATGACCCGCGGGCTGGACAGGATCTTGCCCTTGTTCTCGGCTTCCAGCGCCGACAGTTCAAGGTTCAGGAAGCGGTTGGCGCCGACGCCGAACAAGGACAGCGCGAAGGTGGCGGCGCCGTAGTCGTTCTGGCCGACCGCCGGCAGGTTGACGAAGTTGGTGTTGCTGTAGGTCAGCGCGGTGCCGGACTGGCCTGTCTGCGCGCCGATCGCGTTGTAGTTGCCGCCGATCCCGACACGGGTGTTGCCGCCCACGTTGAAGCCCGCCACGCCGCCGTTCAGGCCGCGCGTGTCCGCGTAGCCGAGCTTGGCACCCAGCGAGCGGCCGAACGAGTCATTCGCTTCGACAATGCGCGCCTCGATCAGCACCTGGCGAACCGGCACGTCGATCTTGGCGATCATCGCCTGGATCTCCTCCAGCTTCGACGGGATGTCGCTGACGAAGAGCTGGTTGGTGCGGGTCTCGAAGATCACGCTGCCCCGGTTGGTCAGGATGCGCGAGGTTTGCCCCGCCGTTCCGCCGCCGCCGGCACTCGTCTGGCCCGTCAGGCCCTTGGCGACCTCTTCGGCCTTGGTGTAGTTCAGCTGGAACGACTGCGTGCGCACCGGCTCCAGGTTGGCGATCTGCGCCTTGGCTTCCAGGTCGATCTTCTCTTTCGAGGCCAGTTCGTCCTTGGGTGCGATCCAGATCACGTTGCCCGACTTGCGCAGGCCGAGGCCCTTGGCCTGCAGGATGATGTCGAGGGCCTGGTCCCACGGCACATCTTTCAGGCGCAGCGTCACGTTGCCGGTGACGGTGTCGCTGGTGACGACGTTGAAGTTGGTGAAGTCGGCGATGACCTGCAGCAGCGCGCGCACTTCGATGTTCTGGAAGTTCAGCGACAGCTTTTCGCCGGCATAGCCGGGGCCCTGGACCAGCTTGTTCGGGTCCTGCTTCTGCTGGCGCACTTCGAGCACGAACTGGTTGTCGGTCTGGTAGGCGCTGTGCTCCCAGGCGCCACGCGGCTCGACCACCATGCGGACGCGATCGCCGTTCTGGAACGTGGAGACCGATTGGACCGGCGTGCCGAAGTCGGTCACGTCGAGCTTGCGGCGCAGGTTCTCCGGCAGGTTCGAGCGCAGGAACTCGACCACCAGGCTCTGGCCCTGCTGGCGAATGTCGACGCCGACCTGGTTGTTCGCCAAGTCGACGACGACCCGTCCGGCACCATCCTGGCCACGGCGGAAGTCGATGCCCTTCAGCGGCAGCGGTGCGTCGTTGAGGTTGTCCGCGAAGTGGGTTTCGGTGGAAATGCCGGGCTTCGCCGCAGCCACCGCAGCACCGGCGGGCGCTGCAGTTTCCATCACCACCACCAGCACCTTGCCCTCGAGCTGGGCCCGGTAGTTGGACGCCTGCTTCAGGTTCAGCACCAGGCGCGTGCGATCGCCGGACTGCGCAATGTTGACCGAGCGGATGTTGCCCTGGTTGATGTCCAGGTTGGACTTGCCCATGGCATTGCCGACACCCGGCAGGTCCAGCGCGATGCGCGGCGGCGTCTGAACCGTGAAGCCGGTCGGCACGGCCGCCAGCGGTTCAGACAGCTCGATGCGCACGACCTCGGCGCCCGCCTGCTGCGAACTGTTGATGGACTGGATGGCGTTCTGCGCCCAGGCAGACAAGGACGCGCCGAAGAGCAACGCGAGCGCAACGCTTCGAACTTGCCACTTACCCATGATCTGTTTCTCCTGCATGTTCTTCACCGCGCCCGTTCCTGAAGCTGAAGGGAACTCGTCCGCTCGATCCATTCGCCCGCTGCGTCCTGCACGATTTCGCGCAGCGAGATGTCCGTCTCGGTAATCTTGGTGACCTTGCCGTAGTTCTGGCCCAGGTAGTCACCCGCCTTGACCTGGTACAGCAGGTTGTCGACCCGCAGCAGCGCATAGGGGCGCCCCTGCTTGGTCACGCTGCCGACCATCGACATGCTGTCCAGCGGATACGCCTCGAGCGGCTCCTTGCGGCGATTGATTTCGGCCGCCAGCAGCGAATTGGGCTGCCGCGATTCCTGCTTGATGGCCACCGTCAGCTTCTGCGTGCTGAACGGTTCGACGCCGGCACCAGCCAAGTAGGGCTGCGGGTTGAATTTCTTGGGCGGCGACAGCGGCGTCACGCTCGGCTTCGCCTCCCGCCGCTGCTGCTCGATCCATTGCTGCAGTTCATCCTGCGCATCGCCGCAGGCGGTCAGGGACAGCGCCGCGAAGGCGCATGCGCTCATTGCCGCTGCCAGGCGCACTGTGGTGCCCGTCATTTCTTCGCTCCCGCTGCCTTGGCTGCCGCCTGGCGCTGTGCGCTGACCTCGGCCGGGTCGAGGTAGCGATAGGTTCTGGCCGTGGCGTCCATGCCCAGCAACCCCGTTGCATCCTTGCCGCCGGCGCTGGCGATTGTCATGTTGTGAAGCGTGACGATGCGCGACAGGTTGGCGACGTCGGCCGCGAAGGCGCCGATGTCGTGGTACCGCCCGGTCACGCGGATCGAGATCGGAAGTTCGGCGTAGTAGTCCTTGACCAGCACCTGGCCCGGACGAAACAGCTCGAACTGCAGGCCACGGCCCAGGCCTGCCTGGTTGATGTCCGACAGCAGGGCGTCCATCTCGGCCTTGCCGGGGAGCTGCTTCTCGAGCTGCGTGACGTACTCTTCGACCTGCAACTTCTGCTTGCGCAATTCCTCGAGGTTCACGGCCTGCGCCAGCTTGCCCCGGTAGTCCTGCTTCAGCGTGGGTTCCTTGTCGCGCTCGGCCTGCAGCTGTTCATCGACCCCTTGCAGCAGCAGGAACCAGCCGGCCACCACCACCATCACGCCCAATGCCAGCCAGCTGGCAAGCTTCGGCAGCATGGGCCATTGGCCGGGTTCATTCGGATTGAGACCGCGGAACTGCGAGGCCGCAGCCCCGAATACCGAGTTCAGATCGACGTTGACGGATTTCTTCGTTGCCATGGCGTCTCGATGGTCAGGGCTTCTTGGCCGCGATGGCGGCGCTCGCGGCAGCGCCCGGCGGGACGCCCGACGCCGAGGCAGCAGCCGCATCGACGTCCTGCGGGCGCTTGATGCTCACGCGCATCGAAAAGTCGAACAGGCGCTTCTGTTCGCGGTTCGCTGTCTGCACGCTTGCCGCCTTGATCTCGACCAGTTCCGGCTTCATCAGCCACTCGGAATTGTTGCTGGTGTTGCGCAGCAACTCGGACACGCGCTCGTTGGTCTGCGCAATGCCGGTCAGCAACAGCACCTGGCCATCCTGCTTGATGCTGTTGAAATAGACGCCTTCGGGAGTCTGCTTGACGAGTTCGTTGAGCACGTGCACCGGCAGGTTGCGATCGATCTGCAGGTCTTCGACCGCTTTCTGGCGCGCCTTGAGCGCGTCGATCTCGGCACGCAGCGTGGCGATGTCCTTGATCTGCGTCTCGAGCTTGCGGATCTCGGCCGTCAGGAAGTCGTTGCGGTGGATCTGGTTCTCCGTCATCTGCTGCAGGACCAGGTACCACAGGGCCAGCACGACCAGGCCGGCCGCCGCGGCCATGCCCAGGCCCAGGAAGAACGTCGCCTTGCGCCGCTTGCGCTTTTCTTCGCGGTGCGGAAGTAGGTTGATCAGGATCACTGCAAGAACCTCCGCATCGCCAGCCCGCAAGCCGTCAGGTAGGAAGGCGCTTCACGGCGCAGCTTGCTCTCGCGCACCGCGGAGCCCAGCTTCATGTTCTCGAACGGGTTCACGACCATCGATGCAAATCCGGTCAGTTCGGTGACGCGGTCCTTCAGGCCCGGCAGCGTCGCGGTGCCGCCGGCCAGCATCACGTAGTGCACCTTGTGGTGCGGCGTGCTGGTGAAGAAATACTGCAAGGCACGTCCGATCTCCTGCGACAGGCTGTCGACGAACGGCGCCAGCAGCGAGGACTCGTAGTCTTCGGGCAGCTCGGCCGACAGCTTCTTCTGCTCGGCTTCCTCGAACGAGAAACCGTACTGGCGCGAGATCAGCTGCGTCAGCTGCGAGCCGCCGAAGGCCTGGTCGCGGTCGTAGAGCATCTCTTCGTCGCGCAGCACCTTCAGGCTGGTGGTATCGGCGCCGATCTCGAACAGCGCGACCAGCGCATCCTTGCCTTCGTTGGGCAGGGCTTCGATCAGCCGGCCCATCGCGAGGCGCGACGCATGCGATTCGATGTCGAGCACGGCGGGCTTCAGGCCGGCGGCTTCGGCCAGGCCCTGGCGGTCCTGGACGCGGTCCTTGCGCGACGCGGCGATGAGCACCTCGACGTCACCGACCGAGGTCGGGCTCGGCCCGATGACCGAGAAGTCAAGACTCACCTCGTCGAGCGAGAACGGGATGTATTGATTGGCTTCCGACTCGACCTGCAGCTCGAGCTCTTCTTCGCGCAGGCCGGCCGGCAGCATGATCTTCTTCGTGATCACCGCCGACTGCGGCATCGCCAGCACAACCTGCTTGGTCTTGGTGCCGCTCTTGGTGACGACGCGGCGCACCGCATCGGCCACCTCGTCGAATTTCTCGATCTGGCCGTCGGTGATCCAGCCTTTTTCGAAGCTTTCGGCCGCGAAGCGCTCGAGTATGTACTCACCCGAGGCGCTCTGGCCCAACTCGACCAGCTTCACACTGGACGAGCTGATATCCAAGCCGATCATCGGTGGATGCTTTCGGCCTAACAACAGGTCTAGGAAGCTCACAGGGCCATCTCCCAACGCGACACGAATCGACTCTGACACGTGCGCTGGATTGTTAAGAAGTTACTTCAATGCTAGCAGTAAACCCTTTGTGCAACAAAGATTTTTCCTTTTCTTGCAACCCATCCTCGTTGCTAAACGCTGACGGATTCTGGAGCCAAAAATTGTCATTTCGGGACAACCCTAGGCAGCCCCTGGCGGTAGTTGCCAACCACTTCACGCTCGGGCACTGACCGGTCAAAGTCGGTTCATATAATCGTCCCGACCATTGTTGGAGTCCCATGAGCGAATCCGAGGGCCCTACCGAGCGCCCGGCAGCCAGCCCGAACCGCCGATCCCCTTCCTCCACGCCGTCCATGCCTGCATGGGCACGCTGGCTCGGCCGGGCAATGCTCTGGCTTGCAGGCGGGGCGCTGGCAGGCGTGCTGGCCGTGGCGATGCTGATCGGCATCGCGCTGTCGGTGGCCTATCCCAACCTGCCGCAGGTCAGCGGGCTGGTCGACTACCGGCCGAAGCTGCCGATGCGCATCTACTCGGCCGACGGCGTGCTGCTCGGCGAGTACGGCGAGGAGCGCCGCAACTTCACGCCGCTGGCCCAGGTGCCCAAGGTGATGCAGGACGCGGTGCTGGCGATCGAGGACGCCCGCTTCTACCAGCACGGCGGCGTCGACTACAAGGGCGTGCTGCGCGCCGGCCTGGCGCAGTTCAACGAGTCGCGCAGCCAAGGCGCCTCGACCATCACGATGCAGGTGGCGCGCAACTTCTATCTCTCCACCGAGAAGACCTTCACGCGCAAGATCTACGAGATCCTGCTGGCGCTGAAGATCGAGAGCCTGCTCAGCAAGGACCAGATCCTCGAGATCTACATGAACCAGATCTTCCTCGGCCAGCGCGCGCACGGTTTCGCCGCGGCCAGCGAGATCTACTTCGGCAAGCCGCTGAAGGACATCACCATCGCCGAGGCCGCGATGCTGGCCGGCCTGCCGAAGGCGCCGTCGGCCTACAACCCCATCATCAACCCGAAGCGCGCGACGCAGCGCCAGCTCTACATCATCGACCGCATGCTCGAGAACGGCTTCATCACGCCGGAACAGCATGACGCGGCGCGGGCCCAGCAACTGAAGTACCGTGCCGCCCCCGAAGTGGTCGTTCACGCCGAGTACGTCGCCGAGGCGGCACGGCAGATGATCTTCTCGCAGTACGGCGAAGAGGCCTACACGCGCGGCCTCAACGTCTACCTGACGATCCAGTCGGGCGAGCAGACGGTGGCCTACCGCTCGCTGCGCAAGGGCATCATGGACTACGAACGGCGGCAGGTGTACCGCGGCCCCGAGGCCTACATCGACCTGCCGGCCAATGCCCGCGACGTGGACGCGCGCATCGCCGAAGCGCTGGTCGAGCACCCGGACAACGACGAACTGCGCGCCGCGGTCGCGCTCGAGACCAGCCCCAAGAAGGTGGTGGCCGTGCTGCAGAGCGGCGAATCCGTCACCATCACCGGCGAGGGCCTGAAGCCGGCCACCTCGGGCCTGGCCGAGAAGGGCAACCCGAAGACGCAGATCCGGCCCGGCGCCGTGATCCGCGTGCTGAAGACGCCGAAGGGCGACTGGTCGATCACGCAGTTGCCCGAGGTCGAGGGCGCCTTCGTGTCGCTCGACCCGCGCACCGGCGCGGTGCGCACGATGGTCGGGGGTTTCGACCATGCGAAGAGCAAGTTCAACCACGTGACGCAGGCCTGGCGCCAGCCGGGTTCGAGCTTCAAGCCCTTCATCTACTCGGCCTCGCTGGAGAAAGGCTTCACGCCTGCGACGGTGATCAACGACGCACCGCTGTTCTTCGACGCCGGCACCACCGGCAGCCAACCCTGGGAGCCGAAGAACTACGACGGCACCTTCGACGGCCCGATGTCGATGCGGCGCGGCCTGGCGAAGTCGAAGAACATGATCTCGATCCGCATCCTGCAGGCCATCGGTCCGGCCTACGCGCAGGAATGGGTCAGCCGCTTCGGCTTCGACCCCGAGAAGCACCCGGCCTACCTGACGATGGCACTGGGCGCCGGTTCGGTCACGCCGCTGCAGATGGCGACCGCCTATGGCGTGTTCGCGAACGGCGGCTACCGGCTCAACCCGTTCCTGATCAGCAAGATCACCGATGCGCGTGGCCACGTGCTGAACGAGGCCAAGCCGCAGGCGATGGACGACACGACGCGCACCATCCAGGCGCGCAATGCCTTCGTGATGGACAGCCTGCTGCAGGAAGTCACCCGCTCGGGCACCGCGGCCAACGCGCAGCGCGTGCTCAAGCGGCCCGACGTCTACGGCAAGACCGGCACCACCAACGACTCGAACGACGCCTGGTTCGCCGGCTTCCAGCGCAGCGTGGTCGGCGTGGTGTGGATCGGCTACGACAACCCGCGCAAGCTGGGCGACCGCGAAACCGGCGGCGGCCTGTCGCTGCCGGTGTGGATCGACTACATGCAGACGACGCTGAAGGGCGTGCCGGTCGAGGAGCCGTCAGCCCCCGAGGGCGTCGTCAACATGGGCGGCGAGTGGTACTACGAGGAATACACCCACGGCAGCGGGGTCAGCAGCCTGGGCCTGGACGACAAGCTGCCGACGCCGCCGACCGAGGAAGAGAAGAAGGGAATCCTCGATCTCTTCAAACGCTAGCGGTTCAAGCGGGCGGCGTGAAGGTCAATGCCAGCCCGGCCTGCTCGCTGGCGCAGGCCGACATGTCCGCAAAGAACTCGCGCCCCTCGCGCGTATCCAGCCAGCGCCCGTTGACGTGCTTGTAGTGGTAGCCCCCTGAGCGCGCCGCCAGCCACAGCTCGTGCAGCGGCGGCTGCGTGTTGATGACCAGCTTGCTGCCGTTCGGAAAGCTCAGTTCCAGCAGCCCACCGGTGCGCTCGGCATCGATGTCGACCACGTCGTCCTGCAGCCAGGCGTCGACGCTCGCCTCGATGCTGGCCAGCACGGCGCCGCTCAATGCATGGAACTGGGCATCGCTCAAGGGTGTGGGGACGATCTCGACAGTCATGGCCGGTAGAATTGTTCGCATGTTTCAGCAGCAGCGCAGTGTAGCGAGACGTCTTTCGACACTGGGCGCAATGATGTCTTTGGCGCTCGCGATGGCGTTGGCCGCCTGCGGCCAGAAGGGCCCGCTGAAGCTGCCCGCACCGGCATCGCCGCCCGCCGCCTCCGCCGTGCCGCCCACGCCGGCCTCCGCCCCCGCACCCCTCTGATCCCCATGACCCTGCCCGGCTCGCCCTTCGTCGCCTACCGCGACGCCGACCTGTTCATCGAGGATTGCGCGCTGAACGCCCTCGCCGACCGCTTCGGCTCGCCGCTGTACGTCTATTCGCGCAGCGCAATGCTGGCGGCCCTCGGCAGCTACCAGCGGGCGCTCGTCGGGCGCGACCACCTGGTCTGCTACGCGATGAAGGCCAACTCCAACCTGGCCGTGCTGCAGACCTTCGCGCAGGCCGGCTGCGGCTTCGACATCGTCTCCGGCGGCGAGCTCAAGCGCGTGCTGGCTGCCGGTGCACCGGCGTCGCGCGTGGTGTTCTCCGGCGTCGGCAAGACGCGCGGCGAGATGCGCGAGGCGCTGGAGACCGGCGTGCTGTGCTTCAACGTCGAAAGCGAACCCGAGCTCGAACTGCTGTCGCAGGTGGCGGTCGAGGCCGGCCGCACCGCGCGCATCAGCCTGCGCGTGAACCCCGACGTCGACGCCGGCACCCACCCCTACATTTCCACCGGCCTGAAGGGCAACAAGTTCGGCGTCGCGCACGAGCGCGCGGTCGCCGCCTACCTGCGCGCCGCCCGGCTGCCCGGGCTCGAGATCGCCGGCATCGATTGCCACATCGGCTCGCAGATCACCGAGGCCACGCCCTACCTCGACGCACTCGACCGCCTGCTCGACCTGGTCGAAGCGGTCGAGGCGCAGGGCATCCGCCTGCACCACGTCGACGTCGGCGGCGGGCTGGGCATCACCTACACCGACGAGACACCGCCGGAGGCCGGCGTGCTGGTCGCGCAGTTGCTCGCGCGCATCGATGCGCGCGGCCACGGCCACCGCAAGATCCTGTTCGAGCCGGGCCGCTCGCTGGTCGGCAATGCCGGCGTGCTGGTCAGCGAGGTGCTCTACCTGAAGCCGGGCGACGAGAAGAACTTCTGCATCGTCGACGCGGCGATGAACGACTTGGCGCGTCCGGCGATGTACGAGGCCTGGATGGGCATCGTGCCGTGCCGCCGCCGCACCGAGGCCCCGCTCACCTGGGATGTGGTCGGCCCGGTCTGCGAATCGGGCGACTGGCTGGGCCGCGACCGCGCGCTGGCCGTGCAGGCCGGCGACCGCGTCGCGGTGCTGTCCGCGGGGGCCTACGGCATGAGCATGGCCAGCAACTACAACACCCGGCCGCGCGCGGCCGAGGTGCTGGTGTCGGGATCCGAGGCCTGGCTGATCCGGGACCGCGAAGACGCCGCTGCGCTGTTTGCCGGCGAGCACCTGCTGCCGTAGCCCGGATGCCGATCCGGGGATTCCGGAAAGACGATTCCCGGATTGGCACCCGGGCTACAGGCGGCCTTCCTCCACGGCGTGGCAGGCGACAAGAATTCCCTTGAACTCGGCCAGCGCCGGCCGCTCGGCCTTGCAGCGCTCGTTCGCATGCGGGCAACGCGGGTGGAACGAGCATCCGCTCGGCGGGTTCAGCGGGTTCGGCACCTCGCCCTGCACCGGCGTGCGCGAACGCCCGCTCATCTCGATGTCCGGGATCGCGTCCAGCAGCATCCGCGTGTACGGGTGGCGCGGGTTGGAAAAGATGTCGGCCTTGTCCGCCAGCTCGACGATGCGCCCGAGGTACATCACGCCGACCCGGTCGCTGACGTGCCGCACCACCGCCAGGTTGTGCGAGATGAACAGGTAGGTCAGGCCGCGGCTGCGCTGCAGGTCCTTCATGATGTTCAGCACCTGCGCCTGCACCGAGACGTCGAGCGCCGAGGTCGGCTCGTCGCAGACCAGGAATTCCGGCTCGGTCGCCAGCGCCCGCGCGATCGAGATGCGCTGGCGCTGCCCGCCCGAGAACTGGTGCGGGTACTTCTCCATGTCGGCCGGCGACAGGCCCACCGACTGCAGCAGCTCGGCCACCTTGGCCTTCAGCTGCACCTTGTCGCGGATCAGGCCGTGCTCGGTCAGCGGCTCGGAAACGATCTGCTGCACCTTCCAGCGCGGGTTCAGGCTCGCATACGGATCCTGGAAGATCATCTGCATGCGCCGGCGCAGCGCCGGTGCGTCCTGGCTGGCCAGCGTCAGCGCGATGTCCTTGTTGCCGAAGTGCACCGCGCCGGCCGTCGGCGCATGCAGCCCGACCAGCAGCCGCGCGACGGTGCTCTTGCCGCAGCCGGATTCGCCGACCAGCGCGAGCGTGGTGCCGCGCTCGATCGAAAAGCTGATGCCGTCGACCGCATGCACGCGCTGGCGCGGCCGGCGCTCGATCACGCGGTTCAGCCACGGCGCCGAGACATCGAAGGTCTTGGCCAGCTCGCGCACTTCCACCAGCACGTTCATCGGGCCGCTCCCTCGTTGAGCCAGCACGCGGCCCGCGTCGCGCCGGCCGGCATCAGCTCGGGGCGCTCGACCCGGCAACGCTCGAACACGCTCGGGCAGCGCGGGTTGAACGCGCAACCGCCCGGGATCGCCGTCAGGCGCGGCATCGCGCCGTCGATCTGCAGCAGGCGCTCGCGGTCCAGCTTCATCGACGGGATCGAACCCATCAGGCCTGCCGTGTAAGGGTGGGCCGGCGCATGGATCACCGCCTGCACCGGGCCGATCTCGGCCACGCGACCGGCGTACATCACCGCAACGCGGTCGCAGGTTTCGGCGATCACGCCCATGTCGTGCGTCACCAGCATCACCGCCGCGCCATGCTCGCGGCACAGACGCTTGAGCAGCGAGATGATCTGCGCCTGGATCGACACGTCGAGCGCGGTGGTCGGCTCGTCGGCGACGATCAGCTGCGGGTTGCCGGCCAGCGCCAGTGCGATCACGACGCGCTGGCGCATCCCGCCGGAGAACTGGTGCGGGTACTGGTCGATGCGCGCCTCGGCGGCCGGGATGCCGGTCTCCTGCAGCAGTTCGATCGCGCGCTTGCGCGCCTGCGCCGCATCCAGCGGCAGGTGCGCCTGGATGGTTTCGACCAGCTGGCGCCCGACGGTGAACAGCGGGTTCAGCGAGGTCAGCGGGTCCTGGAAGATCGCGCCGATGTGCCGGCCGCGCATCCGGCGCATCTCTTCGTACGGCAGGTTGTCGATGCGCCGGCCCTGAAAGCGGATCTCGCCGGCGGCCACGCGGCCCGGTGGGTCGAGCAGGCCGATGATGGCCGAGCCAGTCAGCGACTTGCCGGCGCCGGATTCGCCCACCACGCCGAGGATCTCGCCGGGCGCGATGTCGAACGACACGTCGTCCAGCGCGACCAGCGTGCCGCGGCGCGTCGGGAACTCGACGCGCAGGTTCTTCACTTCGAGCAATGCGGTCATGTCACGCAACTTCGGTCATCGCAGTTTCGGATTGAGCGCATCGCGCAGCCAGTCGCCGAGCAGGTTCACGCTGAGCGCGATCAGCACCAGCATCGTGCCCGGGAACACCGTGATCCACCACTCGCCGGAGAACAGCAGGTCGTTGCCCACGCGGATCAGCGTGCCCAGCGACGGCGACGTGGGCGGCACGCCGACGCCGAGGAAGGACAGCGTGGCCTCGATGATGATCGCCGAAGCCACCTGGATGGTGGCCAGCACCATCACCGGCCCGGTGACGTTGGGCAGCACGTGGCGGCGCATGATGCGCAGCGTCGGCACGCCGATCACGCGCGCGGCCTGCACGTAGTCCTTGTTGCGCTCCACCAGCGTCGAGCCGCGCACCGTGCGCGCGTACTGCACCCAGCCGGTCAGCGAGATCGCGATGATCAGCACCGCGAACGCCAGCGTCTCGTGCGCATTCGGAAACAGCGCGCGCCCGATGCCGTAGATCAGCAGCGCGATCAGGATCGACGGGAACGACAGCATCACGTCGCAGATGCGCATGATGAAGGCGTCGGTCTTGCCGCCGACGAAGCCGGCCAGCAGGCCGAGCGACACGCCCACCACCAGCGAGACCAGCACCGAGGCCACGCCGACGAACAGCGAGATGCGCGAGCCGTACATCAGCGCCGACAGGATGTCGCGGCCCTGGTCGTCGGTGCCGAGCAGGTACTTCGTGCTGCCCTCGGCCAGCCAGGCCGGCGGCAGGCGCGCGTCGGCGAGTTCCAGCGTCGCCAGGTCCATCGGATTGTGCGGCGCGACCCACTCGGCGAACACCGCACCGAAGATGCAGGCGAAGGCGACCAGCGCCGCCGTCATCGCGGTGGGAGAGCGCCGGAAGCTGTACCAGAGGTCGCCGTCGAAGAAGCGGCGCAGGGCCTGCACCGCCATCACGCCGACCTCATTTCACCGTGGCCCATTTGTAGGGCATGAAGTTGTCGGGCAGCTGCGTGATCTCGACGTTCTTCTTCATCGCCGAAGCCAGCGCCTGCTGGTGCAGCGGGATGTGGCCGATGTCGTTGGCATGGATCTCGAAGGCTTCCTTGATCAGCGCGTTGCGCTTGCCCTGGTCGGTCTCGCTCTGGATCTTCAGCGTCAGCTCGTCCAGCTTCGGGTTGCTGTAGGCACCGAGGTTGAACTGGCCCTGGCCCTTGTCGGTGGGCGTGGCCATCAGCGAGGTCAGCGCGTTGTGCGCGTCGTAGGTGCTGGGCGTCCAGCCGAGCAGGTAGAAGCTGGTGTCGCGGCGCAGGATCTTCGGGAAGTACGTGTTCTTGGTCTCGGTCTGCAGGTTCACCTTCACGCCGATGCGCGCCAGGTTGGCGGCCACCGCCTGGCAGATGTCGGCATCGTTGACGTAGCGGTCGTTCGGGCAGTTCAGGCCGACCTCGAAGCCGCCGGGATAGCCGGCCTCGGCCAGCAGCTTCCTGGCCGCGTCGGCGTCGTACGGCAGCCGCTTGTTCTGCTCGGGGGTGAAGCCGCGGATGCCCGGCCCCACCATCAGCGCCGACGGCAGCGACGCGCCGCGCATCACGCGGCTCTTGATGGTCTCGATGTCGATCGCCTGGTAGAAGGCCTGGCGCACGCGCTTGTCCTTGAACGGGTTCTTGCCCTTGACGTTCGAGAACAGCAGCTCGTCGCGCTTCTGGTCCATGCCGAGGAAGATGGTGCGCAGCTCGGGGCCTTGCGACACCTTCAGGTTGGGCGACGACTTGATGCGCTCGATGTCCTGCAGCGGCACCGGTTCGATCACGTCGACTTCGCCGGACAGCAGGGCCGCCACGCGCGTGGGCGAGCTGCCGATCGGCGTGAAGATGACCTCGTCGACGTTGCCGTCGACCTTGCCCCAGTAGGTGCCGTTGCGAATGAGCACGGTGCGTGCCGACGGCTGGCGCTCCTTCAGGCGGAACGGGCCGGTGCCGTTGGCCTTGAAGCTGGCGGTGTTCTCGATGCCCTTGCGGCGATCGACCGGGATCACCGCCTTGTTGTCCTCGCACCACTTCTTGCTCATGATGAAGACGTTGGTCAGCACGTCCGGCAGGATCGGGAACGGTGCCAGCGTCTCGATCTCGATCGCGTGCGTGCCGACCTTGCGCACCTCCTTGAACGGCGAGGTGTAGCTCTGCATGTCCGAGCCCTCGCCGGCCGCGCGCTTGAGCGAGAACACCACGTCGTCGGCGGTGAACGGCGTGCCGTCGTGGAAGCTGACGCCCTTGCGCAGCTCGAAGCGCCACACCGTCGGCGAGGTCTGCTTCCAGTCGGTGGCGAGGATAGGTGCCAGCGCCAGCTTCTTGTCGCGCCCGACCAGCGGCTCGTAGACATTGCCGGTGAAGGTGAGCTGCAGCGTCTCGTTCAGCGAATGCGGGTCCATCGACTGCGCATCGCCCTGGTTGGCCACGCGCAGCGTCACGGCACCGGCCAGGCCGCAGGACAAGGCCAGCGCAAGCGCCAGCACGGTGGGTTTCAACGTCATCGGGGACTCCTTCGAGGATGAACGGAAGATGGGGGGATCACAGCGGCATCGCGCGCTCGGCCAGCGTCGCGAGCAGCGCGCTGCCCAGCGGCAGGATCTCGTCGTTGAAGTCGTAGCGCGTGCTGTGCAGGAAGCACCCGCCCTCGCCGCCCTGCCCGATGCGCAGGTAGGCGCCGGGACGTGCCTGCAGCATGAACGAGAAATCCTCGGCGCCCATGCTGGGGATCAGCTCGCGCACCACCTTGTCCTCGCCGATCAGGCTGGCCGCGGTGTCGGCCGCGAAGGCCGCTTCGCGCGGCGTGTTGATGGTGGCCGGGTAGACGCGCTGGTAGTCGAGGCTCGCGCTCGCGCCGAAGCCGAGCGCCACCGATTCGGCGAGCCGGCCCAGGCGCTCCTCGATCATGTCCTGCACCTCGCGCTTGAACGTGCGCACCGTGCCGATCAGCCGGGCCTGGCGCGGGATCACGCTGAACGCGCCCATGTCGCCGGCCTGCACCGCGCACAGGCTGAGCACCGCGCTGTCCAGCGGGTTGACGTTGCGCGACACCAGGCTTTGCGCGGCGGTGATGATGTGGGCCGCGACCAGCACCGGGTCGATCGCCATGTAGGGATGCGCGCCATGGCCGCCGCGGCCGTTGACGGTGATCTCGACGCGGTCGGCGGCGGCCATCATCGCCCCCATGTTGAGCCCGACCGTGCCCGGCGGCATGCTGGGCCAGTTGTGCATCGCATAGACCGACTCGACCGGGAAGCGGTCGAACAGCCCGTCGTCGATCATTGCCTTGGCGCCGGCGAAGCCCTCCTCGCCCGGCTGGAAGATCAGCACCGCATCGCCGGCGAACTGGCGCGTCTGCGCCAGGTAGCGCGCCGCGCCCACCAGCATCGCGGTGTGGCCGTCGTGGCCGCAGCCGTGCATCAGGCCTTGTGTCGACGAGCGCCACGGGAAGTCGTTCTCTTCGCGCATCGGCAGCGCATCCATGTCGGCACGCAGGCCGATCGAGCGCGGCCCGGGCCGGCTGCCATGGATCACGCCGACCACGCCGGTCTTGCCGATGCCGGTGTGGATCTCGTCGACACCGCACACGCGCAAGGCCTCGGCCACCTTGGAGGCGGTGCGCACCTCCTCGAAGCCGAGTTCGGGGTGGGCATGCAGGTCGCGGCGGAACGCCATCAGTTCGGACTGCCAGCCGGCCAGCCGCTGGTAGGCGCCGGAGGCGGCCAGGGGCGCGGATTCACGCATCAATGTGCTCCCGCCGCACGCTCCACGCGCAAGCGCGGGTCGACGGCAAAGTACAGGAGATCGACCACCAGGTTGATCACGACGAAGATCAGCGCGATCAGGCACAGGTAGGCGGCCATCACCGGGATGTCGGCGAAGGTGACGGCCTGGATGAAGAGCAGGCCCATGCCGGGCCACTGGAAGACCTGCTCGGTGATGATGGCGAACGCGATGAGTGCGCCGAGCTGCAGCCCGGTGATGGTGATCACCGGCACCAGCGTGTTGCGCAGCGCATGCGAGAAGTAGACGACGCGGTTGGGCAGGCCGCGCGCCCGCGCGAAACGGATGTAGTCAGCGCGCAGCACCTCCAGCATCTCGGCACGCACCAGCCGCATGATCAGCGTCAGCTGGAAGGCCGCGAGCGTCACCGACGGCAAGACCAGGTGCTTCCAGCCGTCGACGGTGAAGAAGCCTGAGGTCCAGGCGCCGAAGCTCATGACCTCGCCGCGGCCGAAGCTCGGCAGCCATTTCAGCGTCACCGCGAACACCAGGATCAGCAGGATGCCGATCAGGAACGTGGGCAGCGACACGCCCAGCAGCGACAGCGTCATCAGCGCCTGCGACAGGAAGCTGCCGCGGCGCAGCGCCGCATAGACGCCGAACGGGATGCCGACCGCGAGCGCCAGCACCGCAGCGGTGATCGACAGCTCGAGCGTGGCTGGCAGCCGCTCGACGATCAGCGACGACACCTTGCGGCCCTGGCGCAGGCTGAGGCCGAACTCGCCCCGTACCGCGTTGCCGACGAAATGCGCGAACTGGACCGGAAAGGGTTTGTCCAGCCCCAGATCGGCGCGCAGCTGCGCACGCTGCGCGGGCGTGGCTTCCTGCCCGAGCAGGTTGGTGACCGGGTCGCCGACGTACTGGAACAGCATGAAGGAGATGAAGGCCACCGACAGCATCACGACGATGGCTTGGAGGAACCGGCGAACGATGAAGGCGAGCATGCGTGCGTGAGTGAGATCCCGCGTGACTGTACTTCTGAAGCAACTTCCGAACCGAGTCGGGCAAACGAGGGGCCTGACGGCGGCGACCATGAGAAAGGGCCGCACGGAGGCGGCCCTGGTTCGAGAGCGTGGCGCCGGTCAGAAGCGGTGGCGCAGCCCGATCGTGAAGCCGTTGCGCGTCTGCGAGCCGTTGGCGGTGCCGCTGTTGCCGTTCAGGCTGACGTTGCCGCTGAGCTTGGTGTTGTCGACCTCGAGGTAGGCGTCGGTGCGCTTGGACAGCGCATAGTCGGCCGCCGCGGTGACGAACTTGGCGGTCGCATCGTTGGCTGACGACAGGCCGCTCTGCTTGGCGCGGAAGTAGTGGATGCCGAGGTTCAGCTCGGTCGTGGCCTGGAAGTTGGTACCGACGGTCCAGATCTGGCGCTTGTTGGCGGCCGTGAAGGCCGGGCCGCCGAATCCGCCATTGGCGGTGCCGGTCCAAAAGGAACCCAGCACGACGCGGTCGGTGGGAGTCAGGCCATCGTCGACCTTGTTGTCAGCCCAGCCCGCGTTGAAGTACCAGGCCCCCGTCTTGTACGAAGCACCCACCGTGGTGGCCTTGACCTTCTTCTCGGAGGCGAACTCATACTCTTCGTAGCCCACGCCTGCACCGATGCCGCTGGCTGAATAGCGCAGGTAGCCACCGACGCTCTTGCCGCCGGTTGCCGCGCCTTCGCCCGCCGAGACCTGCAGCGCCGCGCGCACCGGACCGACCTCGATCAGGTACTTGACCATGTTGTCATTGCGCGCGCCCAGCGCGAAGCCGATCTCCGGCTTGAACGCCTCGAAATACGGTGAATAGGGATACGACGCGTAGGTGCTGGTGACGACGTCGAACAGCACGTTGTATTGCCGGCCCAGCGTCACGCGTCCGAATCCGGTCTGCAGCCCGACCCAGGATTGCGACCAGAACTGCGTCACGGCCTGGGTTCCGCTGTCGGGCAACAGGCGGTGCTCGAGGTTGACCAGCCCCTTCATGCCGCCGCCGAGGTCTTCGACGACGTTGATGCCCAGGCGGCTTTGCGACATGCCGCCGCCGATCACGCGCCAGATGCCGTCTTCAGCCGCGCCGGCGTTCTGCTCGTTGGACGTGTGTCGCACGGCCACGTCGACGATGCCATACATCGTGACGCTGGACTGGGCCCATGCCGAAGAGCCCATGGCGGCCAGAACCGCGGTCGCAAGGATCGTCTTTTTCACAGTTGTCTCCTGGTGGTTTCGAGCGAATTCTTTGAAATGAATTGTCATGGAAGCAGCACGGTCGTGCGCTTCCATGTTGCAGACTGTTCACTGGCGTAAACCTTGATTGCAGCGAAATCACCGCTGCGGCTGCCCGCTCGAAACCTGTCACACAGGCGACAGCAACAATGAAAAAGGCCGCCCGGAGGCGGCCTTTGGAACGATCCGGATCATGCCGGCACGGCGAACCGTGCCGGCATGAATCAGGTCATCAGAACGAGTGGCGAATGCCAGCTTCGAAGCCTTGCGACTTTTCGCCGGCCTTGATGAACGGCAGCGCCGGCGTCGAAGCCGTTGCGGTGGTGCCTTGCACCGTGTAGGTGGCCGCGCCCTTGTTCTTGATCTGGGCGTACGTCGTGTACAGCGCGGTGCGCTTGGACAGGTCGTACTGGTAGCCGACAGCGAACTGGTTGGCGTCGTTGGCGTCGATGCTCGCGCCAGCAGCGTTGGTGCCCTTCATGTCGACGCGAACGTAGCCGGCACGGAAGGTGCTCGGGCCGAACGGCACCGAGGCACCGATCTGGATCACGTTCTGCTTTGCGTCGAGGTACTTGGCTTGAGCGCCGAAGCCCATGACCTTCACGACACCGAAGTCGTACGAAGCGCCGACGATGCCCTTCTTGTACTTTTCACCGTCGTTGATGTTTTCGGTCGTGCCGTAGGTGCCCGACACATCCAGCGGGCCAGCGGCGTAACCGGCGCGACCAGCGATGTGCTTCTTGCCAGCCGTGCCTTCACCAGCAGCCACCGACGCACGAGCGTAGAAACCGCCCAGGGCCGGCGTGAAGTAGCTCACCATGTTGTCGGCACGGGTGACCGTGTCAACGTTGGAAGCGCCGACGGTCGACGCCGAGTTGAAGTGGCTCACGTCGGCGACACCGTTGGTGCCGAACGTGTCGTAGTCAGCGAAGCCCGTGAAGGTTGCGGTCAGTTCGCGGCCAGCGCGGATTTCACCGAAACCGCCGGCCAGGCCGACGGTCGAACGACGGTGCCAGAAGCGGGTGGAGTTGGAGGTGCCCGAGTCCGGGTTCACAGCCGTTTCCAGCCAGAAGTTGGCCTTCAGGCCGCCACCCAGGTCTTCCGTGCCGCGGAAGCCCAGACGGCTGCTGTTGATGCCGTCGGTGCTCAGCGTCTTCAGCTTCTGGTCGCCGTTCTTCGTGTAACGGGCGCCGACGTCCAGGATACCGAACAGCGTGACCGACGATTGGGCCGAGGCTGCACCGGCAAACGCGCCCAGGGCGGCGAGAGCGAGTAGAGATTTTTTCATTGCGACGATCTCCTAGGTTGAACAAGAGGTCCCGGTCATCGGAGTCCCTGGGAGGGACAGACCGGGCCAACCTCCTCAGTGGAAGTTGCCGTATTGCACCAGAGGGCGGGACCGAAGCAAAGGATCGTGGTCGCGGATTGGGGCCATCTGTTGTCTGAGCACAACGTGGGCCGGATCAACGCAATCCGCTTGCGCAAGGCGGGTGAACGCTCGTTCGCAAGCGGCTTCGGTATGCTCGCCGCATGGTTCCCGAACTCCCTCGCCCGCGCTCGCTGACGCGGCTCGACCACTGGCTGAGCGCGATCGACGGCGCACTGAAGACGCTGGCCGCGCCGCAGCCTGCCGCCGCATCGAAAGCGAGCCCGGCGACGACGCTGCCGACACTCACCGATGCAGAGCAGCGCCTGTCCGGTTCGCTGATGCGGGTCAACCACGTCGGCGAGGTCTGCGCGCAGGCGCTCTACCAGGCCCAGGCGCTGACGGCGCGGGACCCCGTGCTGCGCGAGCACTGCGAGGCGGCGGCGCGCGAGGAAGCGGACCACCTCGCGTGGACGCATCAACGCCTGGTCGAACTGCGGGCCCACCGCAGCGTGTTGAACCCGCTCTGGTACGCAGGCGCCTTCGGTATCGGCTGCGTCGCCGGCCTGGCGGGCGACACGTGGAGCCTCGGCTTCATCGTCGAGACCGAGCGGCAGGTCGAACAGCACCTGGCCGGCCACAACGAGCGCCTGCCCGCGGCCGACGATGCGTCACGTGCGATCGTGCGGCAGATGCAGCGCGACGAGGCGCGTCATGCCCAAGAGGCGCAGGCGCGCGGCGGCATCGAACTGCCGGCGCCGCTGCGCTGGGCGATGCGCGCGGCCTCGCGGGTCATGACCGGCACCGCGCACCACCTCTGATCAGGCTTCGACGACCTCGAAGCTGGTCGTGATCTCGGCCGTCTTCGCCAGCATGATGGTCGCCGAACAGTACTTGTCGTGCGACATCTGCACCGCCCGCTCGACCGCCTGGGCCGCCAGCCCCTTTCCGGTGACGGTGAAGTGCAGGTGGATCTTCGTGAACACCTTCGGGTCGGTCTCGGCCCGCTCGGCCTGCAGCTTGACCTGGCAGCCGGTCACCGCATGGCGGCCGCGCTTGAGGATCAGCACCACGTCGTAGGCGGTGCAGCCGCCGGTGCCGGCCAGCACCGTCTCCATCGGCCGCGGCGCCAGGTTGCGGCCGCCGCCATCGGGCGCGCCGTCCATCACCAGCACGTGGCCGCTGCCGGTCTCGGCCACCATGCCCATGCCGCTGGCCGGCATCCAGTTGATCGTGCACTCCATCGTCGACACCCTGCTCCGTGAACGCCCCATGACGGGCGAGCGGCATTGTGCATCCCGTCACGCCGACGCCCCGCGCAGCGTCGCAAACACCCCACCCGCTTATTGCAGCGCAACATGACTGCGGCTACACTTGCGCAATCGATGTCGCTCTTGTGGCATCACCGTTTGTCTCCTCCACCTCCTCCATTGGTGGATTCAGCCCAAGTCAGCAATGACTTGGGCTTTTTTCTTGCCTTCGAGGGTTGGCAGGCACTGACGTATCATCCGGCGCCCCCCAGAACACAGATCCGAGGAGTCCCCGATGGCTGGCGCCGCTCGCCCGAAGAAATCACGCCCTGCGCCGCCCAAGTCCGCCCAGACAGCGGCTCGACCACTCGGGCTGTCCGACTACCTGCAGAAAATCCTGACCGCGCGCGTCTACGACGTCGCCATCGAGGCACCGCTGGAGCCGGCGCGCAACCTGTCGAAGCGCGTGGGCAACCAGGTGCTGCTCAAGCGCGAGGACAGCCAGCCGGTGTTCAGCTTCAAGCTGCGCGGCGCCTACAACAAGATGGCCCACCTGGATGCCGCGGCGCTCAAGCGCGGCGTCATCTGCGCATCGGCCGGCAACCACGCCCAGGGCGTCGCGCTCGGCGCGCACCGCCTCGGCTGCCAGGCCGTCATCGTGATGCCGGTGACGACACCGCGCGTCAAGATCGATGCGGTGCGGGCGCTGGGCGGCGAGGTCGTGCTGCACGGCGACAGCTATTCCGATGCCTACCTGCACGCGGTCGAACTCGAGCGCAGCCGCGGGCTGAGCTTCGTGCACCCGTTCGACGACCCCGACGTGATCGCCGGCCAGGGCACGATCGCGATGGAGATCCTGCGCCAGCACCAGGGCCCGATCCACGCCGTGTTCGTCGCGATCGGCGGCGGCGGGCTGATCTCGGGCATCGCCGCCTACATCAAGGCCGTGCGCCCGGAGATCAAGGTGATCGGCGTGCAGACCACCGATTCCGACGCGATGGTGCGCTCGGTGCGGGCCGGCAAGCGCGTGCAGCTGGGCGACGTCGGGCTGTTCTCGGACGGCACCGCGGTCAAGCTGGTCGGCGAAGAGACCTTCCGGCTGACGCGCGAGCTGGTCGACGACTTCGTGCTGGTCGACACCGACGCGGTCTGCGCGGCGATCAAGGACGTGTTCCAGGACACCCGCAGCATCCTCGAGCCGGCCGGTGCGCTGGGCGTCGCGGCCGTCAAGCAATACGCCGAGACCCACAAGCTGAAGGGGCAGACGCTGGTGGCGATCACCGGCGGCGCCAACATGAACTTCGACCGCCTGCGCTTCGTCGCCGAGCGCGCCGAGGTCGGCGAGGAACGCGAGGCCTTGTTCGCGGTGACGATCCCCGAGCAGCACGGCAGCTTCCGCCGCCTGTGCGAGCTGATCGGCGGGCGCAGCGTCACCGAGTTCAACTACCGCATCTCCGATGCGCAGCAGGCGCACGTGTTCGTCGGCCTGGCCACCAGCAACCGCGGCGAATCCGACAAGATCGCGCGCAGCTTCATCAAGCATGGCTTCGACACCATCGACCTGACCGACGACGAACTGGCCAAGCAGCATGTGCGCCACATGGTGGGCGGGCGCAGCGAACTGGCGCACGACGAGCGCCTGTACCGCTTCGTGTTCCCCGAGCGGCCAGGCGCGCTGATGCGCTTCCTGTCGAGCATGCATCCGGACTGGAACATCAGCCTGTTCCACTACCGCAACCAGGGCGCCGACTACGGCCGCATCCTGGTCGGCATCCAGCTGCCGCGCGGCGACAGGAAGGCCTTCAAGGCCTTCCTCGACGGCCTGGCCTATCCGTGCGTCGACGAGACCGACAACCCGGTCTACCGCCTGTTCCTGCGCTGAGCCGCGAGGGCCTCGACCATGCAGGCTAGGGATCACGCGCCATTGCCCCCACGGCGCACGCTGCCCCACAATCCGGCACCAGGCCTTCACGCGACGGTGCCGCTGGGACGACTTCCATGACGACGAGTCCGGCACGCCCCCACAACCTGCCCATGTCCGTCAACCGCTCACTGATTTCCCCCACCGCCAATCCGCTGCTCGAGCAGGCCCTGCGCGAGAAGCTCAAGCGCCGCAGCGAAGTGACCGGCAACCTGGGGGAACTGGAGCCGTTGGCGGTGCGCCTGGGCTTGATCCAGAACACGCTGAAGCCGCGCTTCAGCTCGCCGCAGATCGCGCTGTTCGCCTCCGACCACGGCCTCGCGGTCGACGGCATCGGCCAGGCCGGCCAGCCCTCGACAGCCAAGCTGGTGCAGAACCTGCTCACCTCGCAATTGCCGGTCTCGGTGTTCGCGCGCATCCAGGGCCTGGAGCTGAGCGTCGTCGATTGCGGCGTCGCCGAGGCGGTCGCGCCGCACCCGCGATTGATGGCGCGCAAGATCGCGCACGGCACGCGCAATGCGCGCGTCAACGTCGCGATGACGCTCGACCAGGCGCATGCCGCGATCCGCGCCGGCATGGAGATCGCCGATGCATTGCCCGGCAACGTGATCGCCTGTGCCGGCGTCGGCGTCGGCTCGCATGAAAGCGCGGCGCTGGTGCTGTCCGGCCTGTCGGGCGAACCGATCCGCGAACTGGTGGCCTCCGGTCCCGGCATGAAGGGCGAGAACGAGGCTCGGTTGCTGATGGTGCTGCAGAGTGCCCAGGGCCGGCACCGCGACGTCACCGACCCGGTGGAGGTGCTGGCGGCCTATGGCGGCTTCGAGATCGCGATGATGGTGGGCGTGATGCTGGTGGCGTCGAGCAAGCGCCACCTGATCATGGCCGACGGCATGCCGGCCTGCGCGGCGCTGATGGTGGCGTCGCGCATCGCGCCCACCGTGACCGACTATTGCGTTTTCTGTCGCAGCCACAGCCATCCCGGCCTGACGCAGACGCTGGGGTTGTTCCATGCGCTGGCGCTGCTCGAACTGGGCATGGAGAGCACCGACGGCACCGGCGCCACGCTGGCCTGGCCGCTGGTGCGCAGCGCGGCTGCACTGCTGACCGAGGTGGCCGAGGGCGAAGACCCGGGTCCGTCGCTGCCGGCGGATTTCAGCCCGAGCGCCCATTCGACGCCGAGCCGGTTCAACTAGCGCCGGCTACCGGGCGGTCTCGCCCGGCTTCACGTAGGGTGTGCGCGGCCGCCCCATGTTGCTCTTCGACTGGGATGTCGGCGGCGGCGGCGGTACCGGTTGCGCGCCGGGCATCGGCGGTGCCGGCTGCATCTGCGGCGGCTGAACCTGCTGCGGCGCAGCCGCAGACTGCACCGGCGCCCCGTCGACCGGCGGCAGCGTGCCGGTGGCCGGCGGCGGCAGCGGCGGGATCTCGAGCACCAGCGCCGGCGTGCCCTGGCGCGGCCCGATCGATGCCGTGCGCAGGCTCACCGTCTGCAGGATCCATTCTTCATCGACGCGGGCCCCGGCCAGGAAGGCGCGTGCCGGCTTGCCGTCGACCGAGATCAAGGCCACGCCGGGCGCGCTGCCTTCGGGCCCGGTCTTGGCCGCCATCACGCCGATCAGCTTGAAGCGGTTGCTGGCCGGCGCCGCGGCGGCGACCTCGGCCACCGGCTCGGCGCCGAGCAGCCGCGTCAGGTCGCCGCGCAGGCTCGCGGAGCCCCCCACGCTCAGCGCGTTGGCGGGTGCCGGGATCGGCCGCACGAAGAGGCGCATCCCCCAAAAGACGATGGATCCGGCCACCAGGGCCCAGATTACGAATGCCGACAGTCTCGCAGTCATTGGACGATTATGATTCATCGTTCACCTCTGACCGGTAACGTGATTGTTGCTGACACTCCCATGAATCGAGTCCCTTCTTCCGCACCGCGCCGTCACCGCGGCTTCACGCTGATCGAACTGATGGTCGTGCTCGTCATCATCGGCGTGCTGGCCGCGCTGATCGTGCCGAACGTGCTCGATCGCGCCGCCGAAGCCCGCGTCACCGCGGCGCGCACCGACGTCAACAACCTGATGCAGGCGCTCAAGCTCTACAAGCTCGACAACCAGCGCTTCCCGTCGGGCGAGCAGGGCCTGCAGGCCCTGGTGGTCAAGCCGACCACCGGCACCATCCCGCCGAACTGGAAGCCCTACCTCGACAAGCTGCCCAACGATCCGTGGGGCAAGCCGTACCAATATGCCAACCCCGGCGTGAAAGGCGAGATCGATGTCTACAGCCTCGGTGCCGACGGCCAGGTGGGCGGCGAAGGCAAAGACGCCGAAGTTGGCTCCTGGCAATAAACCGGGGGCCGGCGGCTTCACGCTGATCGAGCTGCTGGTGGTGATCACGCTGATCGCCATCGCCTCGGCAGTGGCCAGCCTGTCGATCCGCAACCCGGCCAGCACGCGCCTCGACCACGAAGCGGCGCGCCTGGTGGCGCTGCTCGAATCGGCGCGCGCCGCATCGCGCGCCTCGGGCATCGCGGTGACCTGGGTGCCGCGCGCCGCCGAGCCGAACGCCGAAGGCTTCCGCTTCGTCGGCCTGCCGGCCACCAGCGACCTGCCGACCAAGTGGCTGACGCCCGAGGTGTCGGCCGACATCGCCGGCGCCAAGGCCATCGTGCTCGGGCCCGAGCCGCTGATCGGCGCGCAGCGCATCGTGCTGCACCTGGACGACCAGAGCGTCGCGCTCGGCACCGACGGCCTCGGGCCGTTCATCGTGCTCGACAACGAGCAGGTGGCGCAGCCATGAAGCGCCACGCCGGCTTCACGCTGATCGAGGTGCTGGTCGCGCTGGCCATCGTCGCGGTCACGCTCGGCGCCGGCATCAAGGCGGCCGGCGCACTGACCAACAACACGCAGCGACTGGTCGAGGTCACGTCGGCGCAGTGGTGTGCCGAGAACCAGCTCACCGGCCTGAAGCTTGCCCGCGTGTTCCCGAGCGTCGGCGACACCGAGTTCAGCTGCGACCAGTTCGGCGTCAGCTACAAGGGCAAGCAGGCCTCGCGGCCGACGCCCAACCCGAACTTCCGGCGCATCGACGCACAGATCTTCAACGAGAACGACCAGCCCGTGCTGACGCTCTCCACGGTGCTGCCCAAGCCATGAAGGCGCGCGGCTTCACGCTCGTCGAGGTGCTGGTCGCGATGGTCATCATGGCGATCGTCGCGATGATGTGCTGGCAAGGTGTCGACGGCATCGTGCGCGCGCGCACCGCGAGCCAGCAGCGCCTCGAGCAGGTGCTGCGCGTGAGCAGCGTGCTCGCGCAGTGGGAGCAGGACCTCGACCAGGCGCAGGACAGCGGCGTGCTGCCGAGCGCGATGGCCTTCGATGGCGCGTCGATGCGCGTCACGCGGCGCGCGCCCGGCGGGCTGCAGATGGTGGTGTGGTCGCTGCGCGGCGGCACCTGGCTGCGCTGGGCCAGCCCGGTGGTCACGACGGCCAACGAACTGCAGCAGAACTGGCTGGCCAGCCAGCAGTTCCTCGGCAACGAGGTCGGCCAGCTGCGCACGCTGACCGGCCTGTCCGACTGGCAGGTCTACTACTTCCGCGGAACCGCCTGGACCAACGCGCAGTCCAGCGCCGATCCCAACACCAATGCCGGCGTCGTCACGACGCCGCTGCCGCAGGGCGTGCGGCTGGTGCTGAGCTTCGGCGAAGGCAGCGGCTTCGCCGGCAACGTCACGCGCGACGTGACGATCGGTCCGCAATGACGCGCCGCCCGAGCCACCGACACCAGCAGGGCGCCGCGCTGCTGATGGCGATGATCATCGTCACGCTGGTCGCGACGCTGGCGGTGTCGATGGTCTGGCAGCAGTGGCGCGCGGTGCAGGTCGAGACCGCCGAGCGCGCGCGCCAGCAGTCGGCCTGGATGCTGTCGGGGGCGCTCGACTGGTCGCGCATCATCCTGAAGGAAGACGCCAAGGCCGGCGGCGCCGACCACCTGGGCGAACCGTGGGCCGTGCCGCTCGAGGAAGCGCGGCTGTCGACCTTCCTCGCGGCCGACAAGGACAACACCGACGACGCGCCCGACGCCTTCCTGTCCGGTGCCATCACCGACCTGCAGGCCCGCTTCAACCTGACCAACCTGGTCGACGCCGGCAAGGTCAGCGAACCCGACCTGCTGGCCTTCCGCCGGCTGTGCGAGAAGGTCAACGTGGCCGTGACGGTGGCCGACAACATCGCCAAGGGCCTGCTGGCCGCGACACCGGCCGCGCCGGGGGCCAGCGCGCCGGCCGGCACCGCCAATGCGCCGCTGCTGCCCCGGCGCTTCGACCAGCTGGGCTGGCTGGGCGTCGACCCGACCGCGCTGGCACGCCTCGAGCCCTATGTGACGATCCTGCCGATCCGCACCCCGGTCAACGCCAACACCGCCAGCAAGGAAGTGCTGGCCGCGGTGATTCCCGGGCTCGACCTGGGCAGCGCCGAGCGCCTGGTGCAGGTGCGCCAGCGCACGCCGTTCAAGTCGATGACCGACATCCAGTCCAACCTGGCCGCCAACACGCCGGCGCTGAACGCCGCGCAGGTCGGCGTGACCACCAGTTTCTTCGAAGTGCGCGGCCGCCTGCGGCTCGCCGACCAGGTGCTCGAACAGCGCTCGGTCGTCGAGCGCCGGGGCACCTCCGTCACCCCGTTGTCGCGCGAACGCGTGAGCTCCCTGGAGAGCAGCAATTGACAAGCCGCGACGGCGCCGCCACGCTGTCGCAGGAACTACTACAACAAGACACCGTAAGTCGTTGATTTGTTAAGGTTTGCGCGCACCGCATGCCTACAATGCCGCAGCCCACATCGCGCCCCTCATGAGCACACTCGTCATCCAGATCCCGCCCCGCCCCCGGCTGCGTGCCAGCAGCCAGGACAGGGCCGCGTCGGACGGCCAGGGCGCCGAGTACGTCTACGCGATGTCGCCCGACGGCCTGTCGATGGCGACGCAGGGCCGCTGCGCCGCGTCGCTGCTGCCGAAGGCGAGCGTCGTCGTGGCGGTGCTGGCCGACACCGACGTCAGCTGGCACCGCATCACCTTGCCGAAAGCCCCCGCCGCCCGGCTGCGCGCCGCGCTGACCGGCGTGCTCGAAGAGGCGCTGCTCGACGATGCCGACGCGGTGCACCTGGCCGTGGCGCCCGAGGCCGTGGCCGGCCAGCCGGCCTGGATCGCCGCGACCGACCGGCTGTGGCTGACCGGCGAGCTGGCGGCGCTGGAAAAGGCCCAGGTGTTCGTCGACCGCGTGGTGCCGGTGGCCTGGCCGGACGACCCGCCGATCGGCCATTTCGCCGAGAACAGCACCGACCCCGAAGCCGCCCGCGGCACCGAAGGCATCACGCTCAGCTGGGCGCACAGCGACGGCGTCGCGCTGGTCAGCCTGCAAGGCAGCCTGGCGCGCGCGTTGCTGCCGCAGCCGCTGCCCGAAGGCGCGCGCTGGAGCGCGACGCCGGCCGCCGCGGCACCGGCCGAGCGCTGGCTCGGCGCGCCGGTCAACGTGATGTCGCCGGCGCAGCGTGCGCTGCAGGCGTCGCGCTCGCTGTGGAACCTGCGCCAGTTCTCGCTTGCCCGGAAGAACCGCGGCACGCGCGCGTTGCGCGACAGCTGGCGCAAGTTCCTGACGCCGGGCTGGCGCCCGCTGCGCTACGGGCTGATCGCGCTGGTCGCGGTGCAGCTGCTCGGCCTGAACCTGTGGGCGGCACATCAAAGCTCGGCCATCAGCGCGCGCAAGCAGGCGATGGTGAACCTGGTGGCGACGGCGCATCCGCAGTCCGCCGCGCAGGCCGCGCTCGACCCGTCGGCGACCATGCAGCGTGCCACCGACAGCCTGCGTGCCGCCGCCGGCCGGCCGGGCGAGACCGATCTCGAGCCGATGCTGCAGGCCGCCGCCGCGGCCTGGCCGCCCGACCGCCCGCCGGTCGACACGCTGCGCTTCGAGCCCGGCAAGCTGACGCTGGCCGCCACCGGCTGGAGCCCGCCGCAGATCGAGCAATTCCGCAACCAGTTGACCCCCGCCGGCTGGCAGGTCGAGGCCGTCGACGGCCGCCTGACCATCAGCCGCGCGCCGCCATCGACGCCAGGACGCCCGCTGTGAGCACCGCCCGCCCTTCAAGACCCTCGCGCGGCATCGCCCTGCCCGCCCCCCTCGCGGCCGTGCGCACCCAGCTGCTCACCACCTGGAGCGGCCTGGCCCCGCGCGAACGCATGGGCGCCGGCGCCGCGATGCTGTTCGTCGGCCTGCTGATCGTCTGGATGATCGCGGTGGCCCCGGCACTGCGCGTGCTGCGCAGCGCGCCGGCCACGCTGGATGCGCTGGATGCCCAGCTGCAATCGATGCAACGCCTGGCCGGCGAGGTGCGCGAACTGCGCAGCGTCGCGCCGGTGTCGACCTCGCAGGCCGCGGACGCGCTGAAATCGGCCACCGACCGGCTGGGCGACAAGGCCCGCATCTCCATCCAGGGCGACCGTGCGACGCTGACGCTGGCCGGCATCTCCGGCGAGCGCCTGCGCGGCTGGCTCGGCGAGGTGCGCAGCGGCGCCCGCGCGCGCCCGATCGAGGCCCAGCTGACGCGCGGCCCGCAGGGCTACGGCGGCACGCTGATCGTCAGCTTCGGGGGAGGCGCCTGATGGCCCGCCCCTTCCTGCGGCCGCTCGGGCGCGCCGTGCCCAAGCGCGTCGCCAAGCGCCGCTTCGCCGCCAGCCTGAGCCCGTCGGCCTGGCAGGAATCGACCTTCGCCGAGATGGCCTGGGACCAGTCGCGCGGCGCCGCCACGCGCTGGGCGGTGGCCGGCACGGTGCTCGGGCTGCTCTTCGGGCTGGTCGCGTTCGCGCCGGCCAGCTGGCTGGCCTCGGCCATCGCGTCGGCCTCGGGCGAGCGCGTGCTGCTGGCCGATGCGCGCGGCACCGTGTGGTCGGGCAGCGCCGTCGTGGTGCTGACCGGCGGGCCGGGCAGCCGCGACGCCGCCTCGCTGCCCGGCCGGCTCGACTGGTCGCTCGGGCTGCGCGGTCTCGGCCTCGAGCTGGTGGCGCGCCAGGCCTGCTGCCTGAACGGCAACGTCGCGCTGCAGATCAAGCCCGGCTTCGGCCGCCTGGCCCTCACGCTGATGCCGCAACCCGGCTGGACCGGCCAGTGGCCGGGGGCGCTGCTGGGCGGGCTGGGCACGCCGTGGAACACCTTGCAGCTCGGCGGCGCGCTGCGCCTGGCCTCGCCCGGGCTGACGATGGAGTGGGTGCAGGGCCGCTGGCTGTTGAGCGGCAGTGCCGACGTCGAGCTGCTGGGCGCGGCCTCGCGGGTGTCGTCGCTCGAGACGCTGGGCAGCTACCGGCTGTCGGTGTCGGGCAACCCCGGTGGCGGGCCGTCGCAGCTCTCGCTGACGACGCTCGAGGGCGCGTTGCAACTTTCGGGCAATGGCAGCGTCGGCGCCAATGGCGTGCGGTTTCGCGGCGAGGCGCGCGCGAACAGCGGCGACGAAGCTGCCCTGAGCAATTTGCTGAACATCATCGGGCGGCGCAATGGCGCCGTGTCCGTCATTTCGATCGGATGAGTATGAAAAAGCGCCCTCTCGCAAAGCGCCCTCTCGTTTCTGCGCTGGTGGCCGCATTGCTGGCGACCCACTTCGGCAGCGTGCCGCTGGTGCTGGCGCAGAACGCCGCCCCCGCCGTGCCGGCACCGTCGCGCTTCAAGGGCGAGCCGGTGACGCTGAACTTCGTCAATGCCGACATCGAGGGCGTGTCGCGCGCGATGGGCGCGATCCTGAAGCAGCAGTTCGTCGTCGACCCGCGCGTCAAGGGCACGATCACGCTCTTCAGCGAAGAGCCGATGACGCCGCGCGAGGCCTACCTGAACTACCTGGCGGCGCTGCGCGGCCTGGGCTTCACGGTGGTCGAGGTCGGCGGGCTGTTCAAGGTGGTGCCCGAGGCCGACGCCAAGCTGCAGTCGGGCACGGTGTCGATCGGCTCGGTGTCGCGCCAGGGCGACCAGGTGCTGACGCAGATCTTCAAGCTCAGCCACGAGAACGCCAACAACCTGGTGCCGGTGCTGCGTCCGCTGATCAGCCCCAACAACACCATCAACGCCAACCCCGGCAACAACACGCTGGTCATCACCGACTACGCCGACAACCTGACGCGCATCGGCAAGATCATCGCGGCGATGGACACGCCGAGCTCGGGCGACGTCGAGATCATCCCGCTGAAGTACGCGGTGGCCACCGACCTGGCCACCGTGGTGCAGCGCCTGAGCGACGGCAGCGGCGGCGCGGCCCAGGGCGGCGCGCCGGGCATCGGCGCCACGTCGTCGATCCTGGTCGATGCGCGCAGCAACGCACTGATCGTGCGCGCGTCGACGCCGGCCCGCATGGCCAACATCAAGTCGGTGATCGAGAAGCTCGACAAGCCGATGGTGGGCGACAACCCGATGGGCAACATCTACGTCGTCTACCTGAAGAACGGCGACGCGGTGAAGCTGGCCACGGTGCTGCGCGCCGCGTTCAGCGCGACCGGCGGCGGTGCCGGCGGCGGCGGGGGAGGCAGCTCGCCGACCGCCTCGCTGGCGCAGGCCGCCAACCCGAACCAGCAGGGCGGTGCCAGCCCGCAGGCGGTCGCGCCCGTCAGCCCGTCGGCCGCACCGTCCACCGGCGGCATGATCCAGGCCGACCCGGCCAGCAACTCGCTGATCATCACCGCGCCCGAGCCGGTCTACAAGCAGCTGCGCGCCGTCATCGACCAGCTCGACTCGCGCCGCGCGCAGGTCTACATCGAGAGCATGATCGTCGAGGTGACCGGCGACAACGCCGCGCAGGCCGGCTTCCAGTGGCAGGGCCTGATCGGCAAGAGCGGCGACTCCACCGGCATCGTCGGCGGCACCAACTTCGGCCAGAGCGGCAAGGGCAACCTGATCAACATCGACGCCACCGGCGTCACCGCCGGCCTGGGCGAAGGCCTGAACATCGGCGTGATCCGCAAGTTCGCCGGGCAGTACGGGCTCGCCGCGATCGCCAACCTGCTGCAGAGCCAGACCAACAGCAACATCATCTCGACCCCGAATCTGATCACGCTCGACAACGAGGAAGCGAAGATCATCGTCGGCAGCAACGTGCCGTTCATCACCGGCCAGTTCACCAACACCGGTACCGCGACCACCAGCCCGTTCCAGACGGTGGAGCGCAAGGACGTCGGCATCACGCTGAAGATCAAGCCGCAGATCGGCGAGAACGGCGCGGTGCGCATGACGATCTTCCAGGAATCGTCCAGCCTGTCGGACAAGGTCGCGCCCGGCACCACCAGCGCCGGCCCGTCGACCAACAAGCGCTCGATCGAATCGACGGTGGTGGTCGACGACGGCGAGATCATCGTGCTGGGCGGCCTGATCGAGGACAAGTTCACCGAGACCAACAACAAGGTGCCGCTGCTCGGCGACATCCCGGTGGTGGGTGCGCTGTTCCGCAGCCAGAGCCGCCAGAAGACGCGCACCAACCTGATGGTGTTCCTGCGCCCGATCGTGATGCGCGATGCGGCCACGTCGAACGCCGTCTCGCTGGACCGCTACGAGACCATCCGCGCACAGCAGAGGTCCGAGCAGCCGCGCAACAGCTGGATCACGCCGATCAACGAATCGCCGGTGCTGCCGCCGCTGAACACGCTGCAGAGCTCCGAGAAGGCGCTGGCCGCCCCGCCGCCGAAGCCGATCCGCAACCCGGCGCTGCCGGCGGCGCCCGCGAACGGCGCGTCGGCCCCCGATCCGGCCGCCAGCCAGCCGGGGCAGTAGGCCATGTCGACCCGCCACCCCCTGCCCTACGCCTACGCGAAGGCGCACACGCTGCTGCTGGAAGACGAAGGCGAGCGCCTGGTGCTGTGGGCGCCCGAGACGGTGTCGCTGCCGGCGCTGAGCGAGGTGCTGCGGCTGTACTCGATCGATGCGCTCGAGCGCGAGCCGGCCTCGACGCTGGCCAACCGCATCGCCGCCGCCTATGCCGGCAGCGAATCGAGCGCCGCGGTCGTGATCGGCGAGGTCGAGAGCAAGGTCGACCTGAGCCGCATGATGCAGGACCTGCCGGCCATCGAGGACCTGCTGGAAGCGTCGAACGACGCGCCCATCATCCGCATGCTGAACGCGCTGCTGACGCAGGCCGCAAAGGACGGCGCGAGCGACATCCACATCGAGCCCTACGAGCGCTCGAGCTCGGTGCGCTTTCGCGTCGACGGCACGCTGCGCGAGGTGGTGCAGCCGAACAAGGCGCTGCACGCGGCGCTGATCTCGCGGCTGAAGATCATGGCCGAGCTGGACATCGCCGAGAAGCGCCTGCCGCAGGACGGCCGCATCTCGCTGCGCATCGGCGGCCGCGCGGTCGACGTGCGGGTGTCGACGCTGCCGTCGGCGCACGGCGAGCGCGCGGTGCTGCGCCTCCTGGACAAGGGCGAATCCAAGTTCACGCTCGAAGGCCTGGGCATGGGCGGCGACACGCTGGCGCGCTTCAACAAGCTGGTGCAGCAGCCGCACGGCATCGTGCTGGTGACCGGCCCGACCGGTTCGGGCAAGACGACCACGCTGTACGCATCGCTGGGTCGCGTCGACACCGCCACCACCAACGTGCTGACGGTGGAGGACCCGGTGGAATACGAACTGGGCGGCATCGGCCAGACCCAGGTCAACGCGAAGATCGACCTGACCTTCGCGAAGGCGCTGCGTGCGATCCTGCGCCAGGACCCGGACGTCATCATGATCGGCGAGATCCGCGACTTCGAGACCGCGCAGATCGCGATCCAGGCCTCGCTGACGGGCCACCTGGTGCTGGCCACGCTGCACACCAACGACGCGCCGAGCGCGGTGACCCGGCTGACCGACATGGGCGTCGAGCCCTTCCTGCTCAGCTCCAGCCTGCTGGGCGTGCTGGCGCAGCGGCTGGTGCGCAAGCTGTGCCCGCACTGCAAGAAGCAGGATGCCAAGGGCCGCTGGCACCCGGTGGGTTGCAGCGAATGCGGCAACTCCGGCTACAAGGGCCGCACCGGCGTCTACGAACTGATGGTGGCCGACGAGAAGGTGCGGGCGCTGATCCACAGCCGCGCGGCGGAATCGCAGGTGTTCGTCGCGGCGGAAGCCGGCGGCATGCGCTCGATGCGCGAGGACGGCGACCGCCTGGTGTCGGAAGGCGTGACCTCGGCTGAAGAAGTCATGCGCGTCACGCGCGAATAGGTTCGGCCATGCCTGCTTATCGTTTCGAGGCGATCAACGCCGCCGGCAAATCCAGCAGTGGCCTGCTGGAGGCGGACAACGCCAAGGCGGCGCGGGCGCAGCTGCGTGCGCAGGCGCTGGTGCCGCTGGAGGTGACGCAGGTGGCGTCGGCCGGCACGCAGCCGACCGGCCTGAAGATGGTGCGCCGCGTGTTCAGCTCGACCGGGCTGGCGGTATGGACGCGCCAGCTGGCCGGGCTGGTGGGCTCGGGCTTGCCGCTGGAACGGGCGCTGACGGCGCTGAGCGACGAGGCCGAAGACCCGAAGCAGCGCGAGCTGATCGCCCACCTGCGCAGCGAGGTCAACGGCGGCTCGCCGTTCGCCCGCGCGCTGGGCGGGGCGCCGCGCGAGTTCGACGACGTCTACCGCGCGGTCGTGGGGGCCGGCGAGCAGAGCGGCGCGCTGGGCCGCGTGCTGGAACGGCTGGCGGACGACCTGGAAGAGCGCCAGCAGCTCAAGTCCAAGATCATCGGCGCAACGCTGTACCCGGCCATCGTGTCGCTGATCGCGGTGGTGATCGTGATCTTCCTGGTGACCTACGTGGTGCCGCAGGTGGCGTCGGTGTTCACCAGCTCGAAGCGGGCGCTGCCCGGGCTGACGGTCGCGATGCTCGCGATCAGCGCGTTCCTGCGCAACTACGGCTGGGTGCTGCTGCTGCTGATCGCCGGCGGCGTCGTGACGCTGCGGCTGATGCTGCGCAACGCCTTGTTCCGCGAGCAGTTCGATGCGAGCTGGCTGACGCTGCCGCTGATCGGCAAGCTCTCGCGCGGCTACAACGCGGCGCGCTTTGCCGGCACGCTGGCGATGCTGGCGAATGCCGGCGTGCCGATCCTGAAGGCGCTGCAGGCGGCCGCCGAGACGCTGTCCAACCATGCCATGCGTGCCGATGCGCTGGATGCGCTGGTCCAGGTGCGCGAGGGCGCGCCCTTCGCATCGGCGATGGCGGCGAAGAAGCGCTTCCCGGGGCTGTTGTCGATGTTCGCGCGGCTGGGCGAGCAGACCGGGCAGTTGCCGCAGATGCTGGACCGCGCCGCCAAGCAGCTGGGGCAGGAGGTGCAGCGCCGCGCGATGGCGATGGCCACCATCCTGGAGCCGCTGCTGATCGTCGCGATGGGCGGGGCCGTGATGCTGATCGTGCTCGCGGTGCTGCTGCCGATCATCCAGCTCAATACCTGGGTGAAATAGGGCCCCGCTGGCATGCCTCCTGCATGCGCGCTCGCCCAGAACTGAACGGTCTTTCGGGTTTTCATTGATGGCTCGCCGGTGAACGGCTTTGCTTCAATGAGCTCCAAGGTCTGCGTCCTCTGGAGGTTTCGATGAGCGCATCCAAGCAGTTGGTCCCGATGTCGTCCCCTTCTTCGCGAGGCGGCATCCCGATTGCCCGCATGCGCAGCCTCTACCGGGTCGACGAGGTCGGCCGCAAGCTCGACAAGCTGCCGCACAAGGAACACGAGAGCCTGCGCTCCACCTACGAACGCATGCTCGAGAAGGGCCCCGACCGCTTCCAGGTCAAGCCGTCCGGCCTGCCGGCGATGGACCACCTGTACGACGAACTGCCCAACTTCACCGAGGTGCTCGACGACGTCAAGCGCCAGCTCGCGCTGTGCGAAGACAGCCGCGATGCGCTCGAGATCACGCCGCTGCTGCTGCTCGGCCCGCCCGGCGTCGGCAAGACGCATTTCGCCCGCGAGCTGTCGCAGCTGCTCGGCACCGGCATGGGCTTCATGTCAATGAGCTCGATGACCGCCGGCTGGGTGCTCAGCGGCGCCTCCAGCCAATGGAAGGGCGCCCGCCCCGGCAAGCTCTTCGAGACGCTGGTCGACGGCCAGTACGCCAACCCGGTGATGGTGGTCGACGAGATCGACAAGGCCGGCGGCGAACACGCCTACGACCCGCTGGGCGCGCTGTACGGCCTGCTCGAGCACGACACCGCCGGCAGCTTCGTCGACGAGTTCGCCGAGGTGCCGATCGACGCCAGCCAGGTGATCTGGGTCGCGACCGCCAACGACGGCCGCACCATCCCCGACCCGATCCTGAACCGCATGAACGTCTACGAGGTGCAGGCGCCCGACCGCGACGCGGCGCGCCGCATCGCCGCCCGGCTGTACGACGGCATCCGCCGCGACCACGCCTGGGGCGAGCGCTTCGAGGCCGAACCGCGCGCCGACGTGCTCGACCGCATGAGCGAGATGGCGCCGCGCGAGATGCGCCGCGCCTGGATGACGGCCTTCGGCAACGCCAAGCTGGCGCGCCGCGAGCACGTCGCCTGTGCCGACCTGCCCGATTTCGGCGCGAAGAAGTCGGCCATCGGCTTCATGCAGTGACAAACGAAACACGGTCGCGCGCAAGCTGAAACGGCGCCGAATCATTCGGCGGCGATCCTGCGTTCCTGACACGAACGCAGCAGGAATCGCCCCCATGACGCCGCAAGAAATCCACCTGATCCGCCACAGCTTCGGCCGCATCCAGCCGGACTCCGCCCGCACGGCCCAGTTGTTCTACGACAACCTGTTCGCCGCCGACCCGGGCCTGCGCGAGCTGTTCCGCACCGACATCCGCCACCAGGGCGAACGCCTGATGACGATGCTGGCCGCCGCAATCCGCGTGCTGGACGATCCGTTCACGCTGCACGCCGCGCTGCGCTTGCTCGGCAAGCGCCACGCCGCCTATGGCGTGCACGACGAGCACTACGACACCGTCGGCAGCGCGCTGCTGAAAACCTTGCACCAGGGGCTGGGCGATGCCTTCACGCCCGAGGTGCACGACGCCTGGGCCGCGATGTACCGCGTGGTGTCGCGCACGATGATGGAAGCGGCGCGCGAAAGCGCGACAACCTAGCCTGCAGCCGGATCCTCCTTCCTGTTGATGATGCGATGTGCGCCCCGGCTTCCGGGGAAAGCGTTAGTCTTGCGACTGTCGCCCGCGGAACCTGTGTGCAGGCCGCATGGACGCGATGGAGGGAGGGTGATGTGTCGCCGATTCGCAGCAACGTCAACACGTTCGTCGCCCGCCTGTGCCTTACTGAACGAGGCCGCGTCATCGCGGTGAACATGCTGGAATCGTGCGAAGACGGTGCGGGCTTGGTCGCGGCCGAGTTCCTCTCGTCCTTCCTGAAAGATTGCGCCGAGCTGGACGATCCGGCGCTGTCGCCGCTCGACTGCGTGCGCATCGTCGCCGATGTGGCCGCCGGAGACGGGCCGGCGCGGCGAAGCTACCTGCGGCATGGCCGGCAGCAGGTCCAGCCAGACGGTGGCTACGTGATGACCAACGTGCTCAAGACAGGCAGCTTCCATCACTTTCTGCTGAGCCCGGACTACAAGGCCGCATCCGGGTTGTCCGAGGTCCTGCCGCTGGAGCCCACGCTGGACGAGCCGGAGGAGTACACCGACGTACTCAGATCGATCCTGTCGCGGTCCGACTGGAGCAAGCCGGGCGCGACGCTGGGACGCCCCTACCCGGCATCCTCCAACTGCTGGCTTTCGACGAATCGCTTCGGCGCGGATGGCGGCGGCCCGGACTATGCCGATGATCCGGCGACGCAAGCGAGGGACGAGCGCGGACTGATCGACTATGAAGACGGCGACTGGGTTCTCGAGGTGCGCATCCCGGAGGCCGCACTGCATGCGCTGCCGACCCTAGAAGTGGCCCGTCCGGTTTTCTGCGATCTCGGCAATTCCAGGTTCCGCGTACAGCAGGACACCGCCAAGGCAACCGCCTTCGCCCAGGCCGGCTGGGGTGCCACCGTTCACCTCGGCAAGCTTCGCGAGGCGCCGGCTGCCGATGTGACAGGTGTCGCGGAACGGGTCACCGCCCCGATACCGGTGCACGCGATCAATGGCGCCGAGTTCAGGCTGCTGGGCCGGGTTTCGACCCAGTCGCACAAGCCCCCCGAGTCCGGTACCGCTGACCGCGCGTTTCACGACTGGGTGCTGGGCGCCCGCTCGGCAGACGAACTACAGCAGCGCCTGCTCGAACTGGCAAACGGAGCGCAGCGATGATTGATGCCTCGACAATGGCTATCGCGCAGTTCCAAGGGCTGCGCGTACCGCAGTACGAGCTGTTCCTCAAGGAACGCCTGTCGCTGACCGCAGAGGCCGATCTGCGCCGGCGCGACCGTCATTGCAACTTCGAGCCATGGGGCATTCCATTCGGCGAGTCCCACCTCGACTCTCTGACCAAGCTGTTCCGGAAGTTGCCGGCCGACACGCAGGAGCGCTTCCGCAATGGCCTGGTCGACACGTTCCGGCATGCCACGCAGGCCGAATTCTCGGCCGATGGCATCAGTGGCCTCATCTACCTGATCGGCATGACGAAATCCCCGGCCGGACTGGAGTCGTTCTGCGTCGTCCTTGGTTCGGGCTCGTGGGGAAAGGCCCACCCGGAGCTGTTCTACGATGCCTTGTCCGCGCTGTACATGTTCCCGTCCAGCACCGCCACCTACCGCGGCGTCAGGAGCTTGGCCACGTCGGGCTGCTTTCCCGACAAGTTCGTCTTCGACGCATGCGCGATCATGGTTCGCAGTTCGCCGCTTCGCTGGCTGGACGATCTGCGTGATCTGTCGGTGCGTTTCGATCGCCTGATCGAGCGCATCGATCGTTCGAACTCGGACGCCGAGCGCAACAGCTTGGCAGAAAAGGAACGCAAGCTCGCGAGAAGCCTGAAGCAGTACGTCCCCTTGGCCGACATCGCGCGGGCATTGGAACGGCTCGACCCGACACGCTCCATGGAAGGCCGCCTGCTCAGGCGGTTGCTCGGCCAGAGCGGCACATTGACTCTGGAGGGCAGTGAAGACGACCAGTACCACATCGTGGATCGCGCCGATCCAGGCCGCCGCACGAGGGCGTCGCTCGGCCCCCAGGTTCTTCTCGCCGCACTCAAGTGGCGGCTGATCCGCCGCAGCCACCCCGGTTGGCCGAGTGCGGGCATGCAAGACCACATCGTCGCGGCTGCGCTGAGGCGACTCGCATCCGTTGAAGGCGCGCGCCCGACAGAAGCCCCTCCGCTGGCGGAGGCGACGTGAGCAACCGGCAGGCCATGCATCCCGCCGATGCAGCGATCGTCAATGGCGCCGCGCGCTTGGCGCGGTACTGCGCCGGCTACCTGGCCGACCTTGCCGACCGTGAAGCAGGCTGGCAGGTCTTCTTTGCCGTCGATACCGACATCGTCGGCATGTACATGAACCCCGAGGCCAGGCCTGACTATGCAGACGTGTTCGATCGTGGCGACCCGCTGCTGGCCCGACTGATCGGGGACTTCCTGCTGCGCGAGATGGAACCGCAAGGCCACCTGTTCGTCGTGCCGCCACACGACGAACAGATCACGCGCATGGTGCTGAAGGTCTCGGAAAACTACGTGAAGCTGCTCGATTCGGGCGATTCCGGATTCAGCCGATTCACGACAGAAATGGCGCTGCAGCTCGAGGCCGGCGCCCGCGACGACATCGTCGACTGGCTGATCGACAACGCGAACGAGTTGATCGAGGTCTTCGACGGAGGCTCGGGCGCGATCGCGGAGTTGTCGCGGTTTTCCGAGCTGGGCGAGGACAGGTTGATGAATGTCGAGCAGTACGTCGAACCTGCCGGCGCGTGGTCGTTCCCGTTGCCGAACCGGACCGATGCGCTCCAGGACCTGGGGTCGATGGCAAGCCGTGTCGAGACCTGGCGCCACAGCCTGACGGTGCACAAGTCCCGCAAACAACGCCGCTACAGCATCGACGAGGACGCGGTGGTGCTGGCAACCATCGAGTGGCTCAATGAGCAGATGGAGGCCGATCGCAGAAAAATCGTGCTGGTAACGGGAACCTCAGGCATCTGGGCAGCCGCAGCAGACCCCAGGCACGAGGTTTCCACCGGCGTGCATGCGGGCCGGCGCTTTGCCGACGCTTATGTGCGGCACCCGATGGCCTTTCTGGCCAGCAGAGACTTCTTCTTTCCCCGCTCGGCGCAGGATCCAGGCGGTGCATTCAACCTGATCGACTGGCTCAACCTGGTCTTTCCCAGCGCGCTGTCCATCGGAGCGTCCGGGTCGGCTGTGGCGGACGTGAGCCTCCTTCCGGTGCCGGCCAGCGCGCGCACCGCCGGCACGTCCACTCCATCGAGCGGCGGGCAGGACGTGTTGGCCGACTGGAACACGCAGGTCAGGGCGGCCGCCGTGGTCCGCAAGGTCAGCCCGGAGCGACAACAGCTGACGCAACGGGCGGAGCGCTTCGTCGACTGGCTGAGCGAACGCATGGACACCGGGTGGACGCTGCAGCAACTGCGCCTGGACATCAGCAGCCGGGCGGTCGAGTCGTTGAATTCGCTCTACTCGTCGACCGTTTTCCTGGGCCTGTGGCACCGGTTGCGGCGGCTGCCGGAACACGCGCGCGGCATTCCCTCGCTACGCTTCGAGGCGCCTTACGAAAAGGGACAAGCCTATTGCCGCGTCGTGCTCGACAGCATGTATGCCGACCCGCACGCACAAAGCAGCTCGGCACGGCTGGACCTGCAGTCGATCTACGCGGAGCTGGCGCAGGTCGATCCAAGCAACTACATGAGCCACGTCATCCATGCCCTGGCCTACGCCACCAAGGGGCACTGGTATGCCACGCAAACCCTCTGCCGTATCGCTCTGCGGGTTGCCGACGGCTTGCCGGACGATGCCCGCGGCAACCGGCGCGGGCGCGAAGCGGCCTACCTCCTCGCCGTCGCCGAGCGCCGCTCGGCCCGCACGCTGAGCCATCTGGAATCGGCTCGCGTGCACCTTCAGCAGGCCATAGACCGCCAGGATCCGGATCGCCCGCATGACATCAGGTTTACCAGCGAAGGCCTATCGCAGGATGTCGCCTTCTTCAACTTCAGGCTGTTCGTCGACAAGCAAGCCGAGCATGTCAAGAACTCGTCGCAGTCGTTGGTCGATCGAGGCGTCACGATCCTGATGTCGCTGGAAGCCGAGCCGCTGCCTGAGGTGCGGGCCTGGACGACGCAGCAAATCGTCACTAACGTGCTCAACGTGAGCCTGGCTGCGGTCGGCGTAGACCCTTCGATGTTCGATGCGATGTCTTCGGGTGCCAGGACCGCCCTCGAATGCGCTCGCGCGATTCCGATCGCCGACCCCAAGGCGATGGGCGATGGCGTAGCGATGTTCATTCGCACCGCTGCGGTCGGGCTGTTTGCCGAGAGCGCCGACGAGCGCGATGCTGCACGCCGGCGGCTTCCCGAGATGAGGTTCGCCGCGTCGCGGCCGTTCGATGCTGCACGCGAGGTCATGTACAGGCAATTGGCCGTCTCAGAACGTGGGAATGTTCAGGTCCTTGCCAAGCTGCTGAGCAGTGCGTAGGCGACTTGCGGCTTGCAGATGTCGGAATGGCCTGCGATCGCCCGGTCCGCATTCAGGTTGTGAATCGCGCCGCCTGCGTACGGGCTCGAATCCCCCACGGCGGGCAGCTTCAGGAAGCTGGCCTCGGGTGTGCGCTGGGCACCATTGCGGCCGAGGCCGCCGAACGGGTCATGTGCATCGCCGAGGGCACTGGCATTCTGGCCGGCTATCAGCGAGGCCAGCGGATAGGCCAAGCCGACGGCTTCGTCATTGGCGGTGAAGGTGATCAGCGTCGGCCCGGAGATTCGCCGTTCAGAGACAACCCGGCGAAAGAACCCATCGCTCTTGCCGTCGAACTGCGACGCGAAGCCATGGTGTGAGAAGGCTGCCTGCAACAGTGTGAGCGACGAGAAGGACGTGGCCGGTTGATCCTCGCGGCCCAGCACGGCTGCCGTCACCAGCCGCGCACCGAAGCTGTGGCCGATCAAATGCAACCTGACGCCGCGCGCACGATCCTGGATGCGCCGCAACAGGTCGCCCACGGCCGCGCGCCCCACCAGACCGGAGCGTTCTTTCATTTGATAGTAGGTCGTGTAGTTCAGCAGATTCTGTGCGGCCTGGCCCACACTGTCGATGAAGCTGCCGATGCCGGCCGCACCGCCGACCGAACGCCGTAGCCGCACCGGCGACACAGGCTTTGCCAAGCGTTCCATCGCCTCGGCACCGGACAGGCGGAAGAATCGATCGGACGCATCGTCCTTATGGCCGACGCGGCTGCTGGGGAGTTGCCGCACCAGGTCAGCGAACTCCGCACGCGCTGTCGCGCTGGACGCGATCCGTGGCGACAACGCGCTGGCCTGCTCAAGCAGTGCATCGGCATCCGGATGATCGAATACGCCCTTGAGTTCGGTGAGCTTGCGTTCCAGCAAGCTCACCGAACCGGTGGTCGCGAGGCTGGCTGCTCCGCCGGGGATCAACCGGGCGTCGGTGAATTTCCTCGAAGGCCAGAGGACGGCCAGCACGGCGAAGCGACGGCTGCCGACCGGCACAAGGCCGTCCGTCAGCAGGTGCTGCAGCGCGCCGAAGAAGCCCTGGTAGAGCTCGCGCGCCTGATCGATGTTGTTGTTCCAGCCATGCGACATGACGAGCAGGTCCGTGGCATCGCCGACGGCCAGGTGTTCGAGCAACGCCTTGGGTTGTGCTGGATCGACGACCGATCCTGCCTTGTCCACCTGCAATTCGAAGTACGGGAAGCCGGCCAGTTCGCTCATGGTGTGCTCCGGGTTCAGGCGATCAAACCGATTGGATGGCGCGCATCAGGTCCACCAGGCCACAACCCTGGAAGGAGCGGTCGCGTTTCAGGTCGGTGGCCGTGGACAGGAAGACTTCCTTGACCCTGTCGGGACGACCGATGAACTCGCGCCGAACCGACAGGAATGCGGCAATCACGCCGGCCACATGCGGCGCGGCCATGCTGGTGCCGCTGTCTTCGCGATAGCGTGCCGTGGGCTTCGCTACGGGGCCGGCGGGGGCGTCGGAATGAGTCGCCGGCGACGACTGCCAGCGATCGACCTGCTGGCTCAGGCTGCGCATCCTTGCCTTGTTCTCAGCCACGGCAGCCCCGAACTGTGCGTCGCCAGGGTCTTCCTGACGCCATGCGGAAGCGCAGGACACAATCTTCTCGCCGGGCGCCACAAGGTCCGGCTTCGCGCGGCCGTCACCGGTCGGTCCTTTCGAGGAGAAATAGGAAACGCCGTAGACATGCGGCATGTCACGATGCGTCGAGCCGACCGTCACCGCGAGTTCGGCATTGCCTGGGTCGTTGATGGTCAGCCCGAGGCCCGCGGAAACCGTGCCCCTGTAGGCACTTTGCGCAAATCCGTAGCCGGTGTTGCCGGCGGCGACCACCACGACGACCCCCGACTTCACAAGCCGATCCACCTCGACGCACAGCGGGCTCTGCCCGCAGGCGAACCATTCCGGCTCGAAGTCGTACCCGACGCTCATGTTGACACCATGCACGCGGATGTAGCGGCCGTAGCCGTTGATGCGCTGGATCTCCTCGATCGCTGCGATCAGGTTGCTGGCCCGCCCCTCGCCGTTGTCATCCAGGACCTTGAGGCTGAGCAGCTTGCACCTGGGCGCCATGCCGGAAATGACGACCGGACGAAGGGTCTGCTCCTTGATCGCCCCCGTCTCGTCACGGTAGCGCGTCAATGCCTCGATGTCGCCGTCAGCGCTGGACATGCTGCCCGCAATGATTCCGGCCACGTGGGTGCCATGGCCGAACTTGTCGACGAGAGCGCCCAGGTCGCTGCCGTCGAGTGCGGTCAGGTCACGGTGCGCGAGCGGCGGCGCACCAGCCAGATTCAGGTTGTCGTGCCGGGAGAAGTGCGGGTGCAATGCATCGACGCCCGAATCCATGACGGCCCACACGATGTTGTCGCCGGTGGTCGAAAAGGAGTTCAGTGCCGCATCGGCCTTGACCGTACTGACCGACTTGGTCAGCAAGGCCTTCACCGGGAAATCCGGCCAGACCCGATAGATCGCGCGCCGGTTGGGCACGGTCGCAGTCTGGCCGGACCCTTCGCCGGTGCGGTCGCGCCGCACCAGTTCCTGGATCACACGCCCCTCGAACCGCGCGAACAGGTACTGTTCCGACAGCCGGCTCTTGCCCTGGTTGACGGCCTGTTCGGTCTCCTTGATCTTCCACGCGCGTTTCCTGTCCTTCAGGACCTGCGCCACGATGGCCAACACGCGCTTGCGCGCCTCGGCGCGCCCCCCGGGGAACTCCAGGTGCAGGTCGATGATGACGTCGTGGAGCTTGCGCGAGCGTGTCGGCTCCTGCGCCAGGAGCCGGTCTTCGGCCATCAAGTCCTCCAGCAGCGGTATCGCGATCGCGGTACGGTCCAGAACCTTGGGTGTGAAGGGCTTCTTCTGCGGATCGGCCTGCGGCATGTCGTGTGCAGTGGCCGGCGCAACCGGGGTCGACGCGGCGCTGCCGCGGCGAGACCGGGTCGCGGGTGTCTTTCGCGTCGCCATGGCTTGCCATCCTCCGTGTCACGATCGGCGTGAGAGCCCGAGGCTAAGCGCACGCCGCGCGGGCCGCCATCCTTTCGTTGTGGGAGCCGAGACGGTACTTCGTCTTGGGGATGCGCAGCCCGGTGACCGAGGGCAAAATTCGAGAACCTGGAAAATCGCATGACCGGCACCAGCGTACGCACACTCTTCATACTCGGTGCCGGGGCATCCCGCGACGCCAATGCGCCGCTCATGTTCGATTTCATGGACCGCGCCAACCGGCTGCACCTGCGCAAGGAGTCGGGATGGGCACAAGACTCCTTCCGCCGCGTCATCGACGCACGCAAGAAGCTGCAAGTGGCGTACGCCAAGTCCAACGTGGACCTCGACAACATCGAGAATCTCTTCTCGACCTTCGAGATGGCAACGCTGGTCGGCCGGCTCGGCAACCTGCCGGAGGAATCCGTCCATTCGCTTCCCGCCGACCTTCGATACCTCATCATGAGGACCATCGAGAGTTGCATCCACTACAAGATCGACGGCGTCGCGGGGGAAATTCTCCCGCCCTATCCGTACGACGCATTCGCGGAGCTCCTGATCGCATTGAACGGCTTCCCGGAGGCCGGCCCGGTCGGCGTCATCTCGTTCAACTATGACCTCTGCCTCGAGTACGCGCTGGCGCGCCATCGGCGTCACGTCTTCTATGGCATCACCAGTGCACATGCCACCAGGACGCAGATCCCGCTGCTGAAGGTCCACGGATCGCTGAACTGGTTCCAGAACCCCTCCACGGGAGCCATCGACCCGGTGGACATCAAGCTTCCCAGCACCAAGACCTACTTCGATCGATGGGGCCTGGAGAGGCAAGGCTTGCGGCCGATCGACACAATGGAGCTGTTGTTCGGGTCGGACAAATGGGGTGAGGCGCTCTACCCGAAACCGGTGATCGTTCCTCCGACATGGAACAAGGGCATGTACCAGGAATTGCTCAAGTCGGTGTGGCGTCACGCGGCGTCGGCGCTAGCGAGCGCGGAGAACATTTTCGTAATCGGCTACTCGTTGCCCCCGTCTGACCAGTTCTTCCGCTCGTTCTATTCCTTGAGCACGATATCGGACACCATGATCGACCGGTTCTGGGTCTTCGACCCGAGCGATTCCGAGGATGCGACGGCCCGATACCGCAGCCTGCTCGGCCCGGCGATTCGCGACCGGGGAAAATTCCAGCACAAGAGACTGCGCTTCACCAAAGCGCTCGAGGACATCGCCACCGCGTTCGGGTTCACGACCACGCCGCTGGACGATCCATAGCGCCGCTACGCGCAGGCAACCAATGCCGCGACGCGCGCCAGCAGGTCCGCCTTGGAGAACGGCTTGTCCAGCCCCGCGCAGCGCGCCTCCCTCAGGAACTCCCGCGCGTCCGGCGACAAGGTGTCGCCGGTGACGAACAGCATGTGCCGTGCAAGCGCCGGCCGGCGCCGCTGCACCTCGCGCCACAGCGTCGCGCCGTCGATGTCGGGCATGCGCAGGTCGGAGACGATCGCGTCGAAGCCTGCCATCTCCAGCAAGGCCAGCGCGACCGCGCCCGATTCGGCGACGGCCACGTCGTAGCCGGCGCCTTCCAGCATCTCGCGCATCAGGCCCAGCAGCTCGGGCTCGTCGTCGACCACCAGCAGCCGCGCCTTCGACGGCGCTTCGGCGGCCGCCGCCTGCGGTGCAGCGGGCGCCTCGTCCGCGACGCCGCTGACCGGCACGCTGAGCCGGAAGCTCGCGCCGCCCTCCGCGCCGGCCGACTCCAGGATCAGGTCGCCGCCATGCTCGCGCGCGAGCGAGCGCGACACCGCCAGGCCGAGGCCGGTGCCCATGCCCTCGGCCTTGGTCGTGAAGAAGGGTTCGAAGATGCGCGCCGCCAGCCCCGCCGACACCCCCGACCCGCTGTCCGCCACGCGCAGCCAGACGCGCTGCGCGCGGTTGTCGCGCCGCGCCTCGACGCCCGTCTGCACCTTGACGCGCCGCCGCGCATCCAGCCCCGCCAGCGCCTGCTGCGCATTGACCAGCAGGTTCAGCACCACCTGGCCGACCTGGTCGCCGTCGGCGTGGATGGCCGGCAGCCCCGGCTCCAGCTCGGTCTCCAGCTCGATGCCGTGCGTGCGGTAGCTGTAGTGCAGCATCTCGACCGCGGCGCGCACCAGGTCGTTCATGTCGACCGTGCCGCGCTGCGCCGGCTTGCTGCGCGCCATGTCCAGGAAGGTGCGCACGATGCGCCCGCAGCGCTCGGCCGCCTCGCGGATGCGCAGCACGTCGGCCTTCAACGCGTCGTCCTCGCACTTCTCCTCCAGCAGGCTGGCGCGCCCCATCACGATCGCCAGCGGGTTGTTCAGCTCGTGCGCGACACCGGCCAGCAGGCTGCCCATCGCGGTCAGCTTCTCGCTCTGGCGCAGCGCCTCGCGCTGGCGTTCGATCTGCTGCGCCGCGCCGTGGCGCTCGGTCACGTCGACCATCGACGCGGTGTAGAACGCGGTGCCGCCGACATCGGTACGCCACAGCACCATCTCGATCGGGAACTCGCTGCCGTTGGCGCGCAGCGCGAACAGCTCGAGGCGCTTGCCCAGCACGCGCGGCGCACCGCCCGCCTCGAGCCGCCCGATGCCGGCGTCGTGCGCGGCACGGTAGCGTTCGGGCATCACGACCTCGCTGACGCGCCGGCCGATCACCTCGGCGCGGGTGCGGCCGAACATCGCCTCGGCCGACGGGTTGAACTCGACGATGCGGCCGTGGCCGTCGGTCGAGATCAGCGCGGCCAGCGCATGGTCGACGATGGCCGACTTCAGTGCCTCGCTGGCACGCAGCTGCTCGAGCTGCTCGGCCAGTTGCTCCTCGTGCAGCTTCAGCTCGGTGTGGTCGCGCCCGAACACCACGATGGCCTGCACCGGCTCGCCGGGCGGCCCGTAGGGCACCAGGGTCTCGTGGATGAAGCGGCGCCCTCGCGTCGGGTACTCGACCCAGCCCTGCCAGCGCAGCGACTCGCCGCCGAACAGCCGGCCGGCCCACGGCAGGTAACCCTCGTACGAGGCCTGCCCGATCACCTCGGCCAGGTGGCGGCCGGCGATCTGCTGCGGCGTCAGGCCGAAGAAGGCGGCGGCCTCGCGGTTCGCATAGTGGTAGCAGTGGTCGGGGCCGATCACCGCGACGCGCGCGGTGATGTGGTCGAGCAGCGAACTCATCAGCGCCGGGTCCAGCGCGGCGGCTTCCGTGTCGGGGCGCTCGCCCCACCTCAGGTTGCCGGTCCAGCTGAACTCGCGCTGCAGCCCCCTCATGCGTCCGCAGCGTGGGGCACGAACACGTAGCCCACGTTGCGAACGGTCTTCAGCACTTCCGGCTTGTCGGGGTTGGATTCGATCTTGCGCCGCAGCCGCATCACGCGCAGGTCGATCGAACGGTCGAACACGTCCCAGCCGCGGTTGTGCGCCTGCTCCATGATCTGGTCGCGGTTCAGCGGCCGGTTCGGGTTGCGCGCGAACAGCGACAGCAGGTCGAACTCGGCGGCGCTGATCTCGACCTCGCGCTGGTCGTCGATCGCGAACAGGCGGCGCTGGTCCAGGTCGAGTTCGCAGATGCCGAAGCGCACCCGCTTGGTGTTCACGGGCTGCGCGGCGGCGGCGGCCAGCTGCGGCGCCAGGGTCGCCAGCGTCACCCGGCGCAGCACGGCGCGGATGCGCGCCAGCAGCTCGCGCATCTCGAAGGGCTTGGGCACGTAGTCGTCGGCACCGAGTTCCAGCCCGACGATGCGGTCGACCGACTCGCCGGCCGTCGTCAGCATCACCAGGCCCATGCGCGGGTGGCGCTCACGCATCCAGCGCGCGAGCGACAGGCCGTTCTCGCCGGGCATGTTGACGTCGAGGATGGCCAGGTCGGGGACGGCGTCGGCCAGCATCTCGCGCGCCTGCGCCGCGTCCTGCGCGGTGCGCACGCTCAGGCCGTGGCGGCCGAAGTATTCGCTCAGCAGCGAGCGGATCTCGGGCTCGTCGTCCACGACCAGCACGACGGGGGTGGCGGCTTGCGCGCCGGTCGCCATGGGCAGGGTCCCTCGGTCTGGGTTGTCGCGGGTGATTCGCGTCGGATCATATCGGTCCGGCGGGGCGACGCGGGCGCGGTTCGCGCCGCTCAGCACCGCGGTGATCCATTCGGTGGCGGTCGGCGTGTTCATCGGGCGGCCCGGTTCAGAGTGTCAGGTGGATGTGGGCGATGTCTTCGGCGAAGGCTTCGCTGCGGAACACCACCGGCCGGGTGTCGGCGAAGTCGAGCCGGTGCGCCTGCGCGAAGCGGGCGCGCTGCACCGCGCCGCGCGACGGCCGGCGCGCGGGCGTGCCGCCCTGGCGGGAGAACAGGCGTTGCAGCGTGGCGGTGACGAGGGTCGCGGTCATGGAAGGCTCCTGGGGACTTGTTGGTGTTCGGATGCCGCCAGTGTCGGCAGCGCCGGTATCAGTGCCGTTTCCGGTCCGCAGCGCCGCGTTTCATTTGTTTCAGCGGCGCCTCGTATCATCCCGGCATGCCCGCCACCCTCGCCGGCCAGCTCGTCGTGGCCATCTCCTCGCGCGCCCTGTTCGACTTCGAAGAAGAGAACCAGCTCTTCGAGGCCGAGGACGACCGCGCCTACATGCAACTGCAGCTGCAGCGCGTGGCCGAACCGGCCAAGCCGGGCGTCGCGTTCTCGCTGGTCAACAAGCTGCTGGCCTTCAATGCCGCTTCGCCCCAGGCCTCGGTCGAGGTGGTGATCCTGTCGCGCAACGACCCGGTGTCGGGCATGCGCGTGTTCCGCTCGGCCCAGCACTACGGGCTGCCGATCCAGCGCGGCGTGTTCACGCGCGGCGAATCGCCGTGGCGCTACCTGCGGCCGCTGAACGCGCACCTGTTCCTGTCGACCAACGAGGCCGACGTGCGCTCGGCGCTGCAGGCCGGCGTGCCGGCGGCGCGGGTGTACCCGCATTCGGCGCGCGCGTCCGACGCCCATCCGCACGAGGTGCGCATCGCGTTCGACGGCGACGCGGTGCTGTTCTCCGACGAGGCCGAGCAGGTGTTCCAGAGCGCCGGCCTCGACGCCTTCCAGGCCCACGAGCGCGACAAGGCGCTGAAGCCGCTGCCGGCCGGGCCGTTCAAGCCCCTGCTCGAGGCCCTGCAGCTGCTGCAACGCCAGGCCTCGCCGGCGATGCGGGTGCGCACCGCGCTCGTCACCGCGCGCAGCGCACCGGCGCACGAGCGCGCGATCCGCACGCTGATGGACTGGGACATCGAGGTCGACGAGGCGATGTTCCTCGGCGGCCTGCCCAAGGGCGAGTTCCTGCGCGAGTTCGAACCCGACTTCTTCTTCGACGACCAGACCGGCCATATCGAGAACGCGTCGGCCCACGTGCCGTCCGGCCACGTGGCGGCCGGCGTGTCGAACCTGATCGCGCAGGTGAAGGCGGCGGCTCAGACCGAGCGCTGATCGGCCGCCCGTTTGCGCCACCAGCCCAGGCCGGCCGAGGTGCCGTGCTGCGGCCGGTACTCGCAGCCGATGAAGCCGTCGTAGCCCAGCTCGTCGATCACGTCGAACAGGTAGGCGCAGTTCAGCTCTCCGACGTCGGGCTCGTGGCGCTGCGGCACGCCGGCCACCTGCATGTGGCCGACGCGGCCGCTCGGCAGGTACTGGCGCAGCTTCATCGCGACGTCGCCCTCGACGATCTGGCAGTGGTACAGATCCATCTGCACCTTCAGGTTCGGGCGCCCGAGTTCGAGCACCACCGCATGCGCCTCGGCCTGGCGGTTCAGGAAGTAGCCGGGGATGTCGCGCGTGTTGATCGGCTCGATCATCAGGTCGATGCCGGTCGGCGCCGCTCGGTCGGCGGCCCAGGCCAGGTTGGCCAGGTAGCACTCGCGCAGCCAGCCGCGGTCGACGTGGTCCGGCGCGATGCCGGCCATCACGTGCAGGCGCTTGCAGCCGATGTCGGCCGCGAGCGCCAGCGCGTGCTCGATGCCTTCGCGGAACGCCGCCTCGCGCCCGGGCAGGCAGGCCAGGCCGCGCTCGCCCTGCGCCGCATCGCCCGGCGGCGCGTTGAACAGCACCTGCTGCAACCCGTGGCCGTGCAGCCGCGCCTTCAGCTCCGCCGCCGGCAGCTCGTACGGGAACAGGCATTCGACCGCGGTGAAGCCGTCGCGCGCCGCCGCCTCGAAGCGGTCGGCGAAGGCGTGCTCGGCATACATCAGGCTCAGGTTGGCGGCGAACTTCGGCACGGCGCGTCCCTTTCAGCGCTGCGAGGCGCCGTCCTGCGCTTCCATGAAGGCGCGGCGGAAGGCCAGCGGCTTCGAGATGCCCTTCAAGGGCGCCTGCGGCGTACCGGCGCCCGAGATCAGCAGCGAGCCGAAATCGAGCATGCGCCCCATCACCGTCTGGTCGACCTGGATGGACTCGACCTTGTTGATGTTGATCTCGATGGTCTGGCGCGAGATGAAGCCCTGCTTGACGATCACCCGCTTGCTGGTCACCGCCAGCTCGGTGGTCTTGTACATCACGTAGGCGTAGCCCCAGGCGATCAGGCCGATGCCGAAGGCCGGCAGCAGCACCAGCCCGAGCAGCAGCGGCACCCACAGCGACCACAGGCTCACATGGGCGTGGTGCAGCACGCGTTCATCCGGGGTCAGGGCGCCTTCGATGTGGCTGGACATGGTGTTCCTCGTTGACTGGCGCGTGACGATAGCAGGGCGGCGTTGCTACAGTGCGCCCTCGCCTGCCGAACCCCGATGCCCTCCGCCATCCGCACCGTCCTGCCGCTGTCCATCGTCACCGCCACCAGCATGCTGGCGATGGACCTGTTCCTGCCGGCCGTGCCGACGCTGCAGGCCTCGCTGGGCATTGACGTCACGCAGGCGCAGGCGACGGTGGCGGTGTTCCTGGCCGGGCTTGCGGCCTCGCAGCTGATCTGGGGCGAAGCGCTGACGCGGTTCGGCCCGCGCCGCTGCGTGCTGGCCGGCATCACGCTGCTGGTGCTGTCGGCCTTCGGTTGCGCGCTCGCGCCGGACATCGGCTGGCTGCTCGCGATGCGCGCGGTCCAGGGCGCCGCGGCCGGTGCCGCGACGGTGGTCGCGCCCAGCGTCGTGCGCGCGACGCTTCCCGACGAGCATGCGGTCAAGGGCATCGCGTCGATCGCGATGATCGAATCGGCGGTGCCGGCCGCCGGGCCGGTGCTGGGCAGCGCGCTGCTGCTGGTGATGGACTGGCGCGCGACCTTCTGGATCCTCGGCGGCGTCACGCTGCTCGCGCTGCCGTTCGTCGTGCGCGTCACGCCGCGCGAGCTGCCGGGCCTGGACCGCAGCGCGGTGGCGCACTACGGCGCCATCCTGGCCAACCGCAAGTACGTGCGGCTGGCGCTGTGCCATGCGCTGTGCTTCGGCGCGCTGCTGAGCTTCGTTGCCAGTGCGCCGCAGCTGATGGTGCACGCCTTCGGACGGGGCGCCGGCAGCTTCGCGGCGCTGCAGGTGATGAGCGTGCTGTGCTTCATGGGCGTGGCCAGCCAGTCGGGCCGCATCAGCCGGCGCATCGGCGCCGCACGCGCGGTGCAGTGGGGCTGCTGGGCGCATGTCGCGCTGTGCGGCCTCTTCGTGCTGGCCGCGGCATGGTTCAGGCTGGACTTCGCCGCGGTGGCGGTGTTCTGGTGCGGCTTCTGCGCGGTGCTGGCGGTGCGCGGCCCGGCCGCCTTCAGCGAGGCGCTCGCGCTGCCGCCGGTGCAGATGGGCCGGGCCTCGGCGATGCTGATGCTCGCGATCCTGGCCGCCGGCGCGCTCGGCACGCAGGCGGTGGCGCCCTTCATGTCGGCCGCGTCGGCGCTGCCGCTGGCGGTCGCGATGCTGCTGCTGTGCGGGCTCAGCCTCGCGTTGGTGCTGCCCTACCCCCACGCCGCCCCACCCGCTTCACAATGACACCTTCACCGCGAACGGAGACCCCATGTCGTACATGATGCTCATCGTCGAACCCGTCGAACAGCGCAAGCAGCGCACGCCCGCGCAAGGCCAGGAGGCCTACGACCGCATGCTGGGCTATGCCGAGCAGCTGAAGACCCGCGGCCTGCTGAAGAGCGCCGAATCGCTGCTGTCGCAGGACCGCGCGGTGCGCGTGCAAAAGCGCAGCGGCGAGGCGCGCCTGGTCGACGGCCCGTTCGCCGAGGCCAAGGAGATGATCGGCGGCTTCTTCGTGCTGGACTGCAAGACGCGCGAAGAGGCCGTGGCCATCGCCGCCGACTGCCCGGCCGCCGAGTGGTGCACGATCGAAGTGCGCGAGCTGGGCCCCTGCTTCGCCTGATGCTCAGGGTTTTCCCTTTGTCATCGGCAGCGGTGTCGATTCCCGGCGCGATCGGCCGTCGTGGCAACAGGTGCGGATCGATCCGCGCCGCCCGCCACGCCCAGGAGCCGATCATGCTGAAGACCACCTTGCTCACCATCGCCGCGGCGCTCGCCGTGCTGCTCGCCTATGCCGCGACGCGCCCCGACATCTTCCGCGTCGAGCGCAGCCTGCGGATCCAGGCACCGCCCGAACGGCTGCACGCGATGATCAACGACCTGCGCAGCTTCAACACCTGGAACCCGTACGAACGCAAGGACCCGGCGCTGCAGGGCAGCTACGGTGCCACCACGGTCGGCAAGGGTGCGAGCTACGGCTGGCAGAGCAAGGAGATCGGCAGCGGCAGGATGGCCATCGTCGACACCGTGCCGGCCTCGAAGGTCACGATGACGCTGGACTTCATCGAGCCTTTCGAAGCGCACAACCATGCCGAATTCACGCTGCGGCCCGAGCCGGGCGGCACCCGCGTGACCTGGGCGCTGCACGGCCCGGTGCCGTACGTCGCGAAGGTGATGCACCTGTTCTTCAACGTCGACCGCATGGTCGGCAGCGACTTCGAGGCGGGCCTGGCCAACCTGAAGACGCTGGCCGAGAAAAGCGCCTGAGGCCGCTGGTGGCATCCGCCGAAACCCACCGTGCGATCGAGGCCGTCTGGCGGATCGAATCCGCCAAGGTCATTGCCCACGTCGCCCGCATCGTGCGCGACGTGGGCCTGGCCGAGGAGCTGGCACAGGACGCGCTGCTGGCCGCACTGGAGCACTGGGACGACGGCCAGCTGCCGGACAACCCGGCGGCCTGGCTGATGACCACCGCCAAGCACCGCGCGCTCGACCGCCTGCGCCAGGACGCGCTGCATGCGCGCAAGCAGGAGGAGCTGGGCCACGAGATGGACGCGATGCAGATGCACGTGGTGCCGGACTTCGTCGACGGGCTCGACGCGGCCCGCGAGGACGACATCGGCGACGACCTGCTGCGCCTGATCTTCACCGCCTGCCACCCGGTGCTGTCGACCGACGCGCGCGTCGCGCTGACGCTGCGCCTGCTGGGCGGCCTCACGACCGACGAGATCGCGCGCGCCTTCCTGGTGCCCGAGCCGACGATCGCGCAACGCATCGTGCGCGCCAAGCGCACGCTGAGCGCGGCGCGCGTGCCCTTCGAGGTGCCGCAGGCGGCCGAGCGCGCGGTGCGGCTGGCCTCGGTGCTGGAGGTGATCTACCTGGTCTTCAACGAAGGCTATTCGGCCACCGCCGGCGACGACTGGATGCGCCCGGCGCTGACCGAGGAAGCGCTGCGCCTGGGCCGCGTGCTGGCCGGGCTGATGCCGGCCGAAGGCGAGGTGCACGGGCTGGTCGCGCTGATGGAGATCCAGGCTTCGCGCACGCATGCGCGCACCGATGCGCAAGGCCGGCCGGTGCTGCTGCTCGAGCAGGACCGCAGCCGCTGGGACCCGCTGCTGATCCGCCGCGGGCTGGCGGCCCTGGCGCAGTCGGAAGCGCTGGGCGGCGCGCGGGGCCCGTATGCGTTGCAGGCGGCGCTGGCGGCGTGCCATGCGCGGGCGCGCAGCGCCGACGAGACCGACTGGGCGCTGATCGTCGCGCTGTACGACGCGCTGGCGCAGGTGGCGCCGTCGCCGGTGGTGGCGCTGAACCGGGCCGTCGCCGTCGGCATGGCCTTCGGGCCGGCCGCCGGGCTGGCCATCGTCGACGAGCTCGAATCCGAACCGGCCCTCGCCAACTACCACTGGCTGCCCAGCGTGCGCGCCGACCTGCTGGCCAAGTTGGGCCGCAACGACGAGGCACGCGAAACCTTCGAACGCGCCGCCGGCATGACGCGCAATGCGCGCGAGCGCGAGCTGCTGCTTCAGCGGGCCCGCGACCTCCCCGCCTGAGCTTTTGTGTATGCCGCGGGCGCAAAATTTCATTTGTGCCTGGGCAACGCGCTCGCTACGCTGTCGCCCCATGACTTGGCCGACCTCATTGCCGCTGATCGCGATCCTGCGCGGCATCCGCCCCGAAGAAGCCCTCGCCCATGCCGGCGCATTGATCGACGCCGGCTTCGACGCGATCGAGGTGCCGCTGAACTCGCCGCAGTGGCAGCGCAGCGTCGCCGACATCGTGCAGCGCTTCGGTGACAAGGCACTGATCGGCGGCGGCACGGTGTTGAAGCCGGCCGACGTCGACGCGCTGGTCGAGGCCGGGGCGAAGCTGGTCGTGACGCCCAACACCCGGCCCTCGCTGATCGAGTACGCCGTGCAGCGCGGCCTGCAGGTGGCGGCCGGTTTCGCGACCGCGAGCGAGGCCTTCGATGCGCTGGACGCCGGTGCGCAGGCGCTGAAGCTGTTCCCGGCCACCACCTACGGCACCGGCCATGTGAAGGCCTTGCGCGCGGTGCTGCCGGCCGGCGTGCCGCTGTTCGCGGTGGGCGGCATCACGCCCGACAACCTGGGCGACTACGTGCGCGCCGGCTGCCTGGGCGCCGGGCTCGGCAGCGACCTCTACAAGCCGGGGCAGGACGTCGCGCGCACCACGCAGATGGCGCGCGCCTTCATCGATGCCCTGAAGGCCGCCCGCGGCTGAAAACGACCGGCGCCCCTGCGCGCCGGCGACCACGACGACGGAGACGAACGAGATGATTGCCATCGACTGGGGCACGAGCAGCCTGCGCGCCTACCGGCTGGGGGCCGACGGGGCCGTGCTGGCGCAGCGCAGCACCGCGGCCGCGCTGCTGGCCTGCCAGGGCCGCTTCGACGCGGTGCTGGCCGAGCAGATCGACGGCTGGAGCGACGCGCACATCGTGATGGCCGGCATGATCGGCAGCCGCAACGGCTGGCGCGAGGTGCCCTATGTCGCGTGCCCGGCGGACGCCGATGCGATCGCGCAGGGCATGCTGGCCTTCGAGGCGCCGGCCCTGCCCGGGCGCCGCCTCTTCATCGCGCCGGGCCTGAGCCACCAACCCGATGCCGGCACGCCCGAGGTGATGCGCGGCGAGGAAACCCAGGTGCTGGGGTTGCTCGGCGAGCTGGTGGGCGACGGCCCGCACACGCTGTGCCTGCCGGGCACGCACAGCAAGTGGATCCGCGTCGAGGCCGGCCGCATCGTGCAGTTCCACACCGCGATGACCGGCGAGCTGTTCGCGCTGCTGACGCAGCACAGCCTGCTGGGCGCGCTGATGGACAAGGAGGCCGGCGACGACGAGGCGGCGTTCGCGCGTGGCCTCGAGGCGAGCCGCGCCGCCGGCGGGCTGCCGAACCAGCTGTTCAGCGTGCGCACGCTGGGGCTGTTCGGCGCATTGAGCCCGGCGGCGGCGCCGTCCTACCTGTCGGGCCTGCTGGTCGGCCACGAGCTGAACGGCCTGGCCCCGGCCGGCGGCCGCGTGCACCTGATCGGCAGCGCCTCGCTGACGCGGCGCTACGAGCGGGCGCTGGCGGCGCGCGGCCTGCAGCCCGTCGCCCACGCCGAGGCGCTGACCGCGCGCGGCCTGCACCGCCTGGCCCGCGCCCGCGGCCTGGCCGACTGATTCCTTCCCGGAGACGCCCATGACCGCATTCGCCCACTACCCGAGCCTGGAAGGCCGCACCGTCTTCATCAGCGGCGGCACCACCGGCATCGGCACCGCCTTCGTCGAGCACTTCCATGCGCAGGGCGCCAAGGTCGGCTTCGTCGGCCGCAACCGCGCGGCCGCCGACGAACTGCTGGCCGGCATCGCCGCCCGGCCCAACCCCCACGGCGCGCCGAAGCCGCTGTTCGTCCCCTGCGACGTGACCGACATCCCGGCGCTGCAGGCCGCGATCGCGCAGACCCGCCAGGCCTTCGGCCCGATCGGCGCGCTGGTCAACAACGCGGCCAACGACCAGCGCCACCAGGTCGAGGCCGTCACGCCGGAATTCTGGGACCAGTGCATGAACGTCAACCTGCGCCACCAGTTCTTCGCGGCACAGGCGGTGGTCGACGACATGGCGGGCCTGGGCGGCGGCTCGATCATCAACCTCGGCTCGATCAGCTGGATGATCAAGGGCGCCGGCTACCCGGCCTACGCGACGACCAAGGCCGCCATCCACGGCCTGACGCGTTCGCTCGCCAAGGACCTGGGCAAGCGCAACATCCGCGTCAACGCGCTGGTGCCGGGCTGGGTGATGACGGACAAGCAGCTGCGGATGTGGGTGACGCCCGAGTCGGAGAAGGACCTGGACGCCAACCAGTGCCTGCCGGGGCGCTTGCACTCGGACGACATCGCGACGATGGCGCTGTTCCTGGCCGCCGACGATTCGCGGATGTGCACCGCGCAGAGCTTCGTCGTCGACGCGGGCTGGTCCTGAGCGAACCCTTCTCGTCAGTTCAGGCGGTAGGACGGCCCGAAGCGGAAGCGATCCTCGACCACCGTCTCGGCGAACCCGGAGCCGGTGTCGGGGTCGAGCACCGTGTCCTGCTCGTCGGCGCCGAAGTTCGCATCGCCGCGGCTCACGCGCATCCACAGGCGGTGCAGCAACTGGGCCATTTCGGCGGTCGACGACTCGGGGGATGCCATGAGAAGCCTTTCGGGGGACCGCATCGCGCGGCGACAGGCATTCCTTGGCAAGTTGCGGACCAGCCGCCGCAGCCCGGCGGTGCCCGGGGAGCGCGCCGGGCGGGGTGCGCATTGCGTCACACCGCCGACAGTCCTGGTTCGACAATGCCGCGACGCGTCAGGGGTATAGCATCAGGGACTTTCCTTTCGAGCGCGATGCCATGCTGCCCACCCCGTTTTTCCACAACGACTCCGGCGCCGTCCGGTTCTGGGTGCTGCTCGACGATGGCGAGACCATCGGGGCGAGCATCAGCATGCGGGCGCTGCACTACCGCTTCCGCGCCACGATGGATGGCACCGATGCGGTCGCCACCTACACCGCCAACCGCGCCGAGATCGACGCCGCGGTGCGCCGCCGCGTGGCCAACGGCTCGCTGGAGCCGGTGATGCTGCGCGAGCACGACGTGGCGGTCCAGCCCCAGCAGGGGTAGCTCAGCCGGCGTCCAGCAGCGCGGTGTTGCGCGCCACGTCGCGCTCGAACGCCGCGATCGACAGTTCGGAGATCGCGGTGTGCAACAGCACCGTGCGCGCGACCTCCGCATTGGCTTCGAAGGCGATCAGCAGCTCGGCCCGCTCGGCGGCGGGCAGTTGGCGGATCACGGCCGACAGCAACGCGTCCATTGCCACCAGCGAGCCCTTCAGGTCGCAGATGCGCTCGGTGGCTTCCTGCAGGTTCTTCATTGCACGCTCCTGGAAATGAAAAAACCGCGACCGAGGCCGCGGTTTTTGGGGGAGGAAGACCCGGTGAAGGGTCCGCCAGCCGGATCAGGCCGGCACGATGTTCGAAGCCTGCGGGCCCTTCTGGCCTTGCGTCACCTCGAACTGCACGCGCTGGCTTTCGGCCAGGCTCTTGAAGCCGCCGCCCTGGATCTGGCTGAAGTGGGCGAACAGGTCCTTGCCGCCGCCGTCCGGCGTGATGAAGCCGAAGCCCTTGCCTTCGTCGAACCACTTCACGGTGCCGGTCTGGGTTTGAGTTGTCGTCATGTCGATTTCCTTTCGAGTCATGCGCAGCACATGCTGCACAGTGCAGAGACGCCAAGAAAATCAACGATGGGAATTCGACCGACATCCCCGGGCGCGTGCCGGGAACAGGGGGAGGAGGACTTGCTGAACGACGGCCTTGTGCATGCCTACGCGACGCATGGTAACCCACGGCCCTGAACGGGCCTGTTCACAAAGCCCTGCTCGGCTATCCCTAGACCAGTCCGCTGCGGATCTGCTTGCAGATGTTCTGGCCGGTGAGCGTGATGCGCAAGGCACCTCCGTTCCACTCGAACCAGTCGAGCGCCACGTACTCGGCAATCAGCGATGCGTTGATTTGCTCGGCCTGGCGCTGCTGCAGCAGTTCCACCGTCGCGAGCAGGTCGTTGCGCAGCGCCTGGCGCTTCTTCGCGGCGGCTGTCGCGGGGGGCCGGGGCGCGTTCGCGGCGGCGGGCACATGGCGTCGGGTCAGTGTCATGGAGCCTTTCGTTGGACTCCCGCACAGTACCACCGCCGCGCGTCATACCTGTGACGGGCACAAGGTCAAGCGGCGGATCCGGCTTCGGTCGGCGCGCCGTCGTCGGTCAGCGTCATCAGGATGTCGGCATACCAGGCGCAGTTGAGCCCCAGCGACTCGTCGTGCTCCAGGTCGCGCCCACCCATGTCCATGCGCGACGAATGGATGCCCAGCAGCTTCCATGGCAGGCCGTCGGGCGCGCCGGCATCGCGCATCACCACCGGCGCGCCGCTGGTGCCGCGGTGCGTGCGCGCATCGGTCAGGAAATAGCCCTGGCCCTGGAAGCGCAGCCCGAAGGACGACGCGATCGCCGCCTGGCGCACCACCGGCAGGTGGTGCAAGGTGTCGTGGAAGCCGAGCGGGAAGCCGACCACCAGCAGCGAGCTGCCAACCTCGACCTCTTCGAGCGAACCCTGCAGGTGCGCCGGCGTGAACGCGCGCATCGCCACCGCGGCGGGCAGCGCGCTGCGCTCGATCTCGAGCGCGGCGACGTCGATCTCGCCGCCCGGGTCGCGGCCCTGGCGCCAGGTGCTCTTGCCGTCGCGGTACAGCAGCATCGACAGCCCGATCGAGCGCGTCAGGTTGCCGGCGTCGGTGTGCAGCTCGATCTCGATGCGGCTCGGGTAGTGCTTGCTCGGCTTGTCGATCAGCACGTGGCGGCTGGTGACGATGAACAGGCGCTCGCCGCGCTCGAAGAAGAAGCCGCTGGCCCCGGTGAGGGGGATGTCGCCGTCGAAGGTCGACACGCGGGCGGTGGTCAGCAGCAGGGGTTCGATCATCCGCGGAGTGTGAGGCCTCGCAGGACCCCTGACTTAGAATCCTGGCCTTCCCCGACAGCCACTGGATCAACACCATGTACCGCTGCGCGACGCGTCGCCACCTTCTCGCTGCCTCGGCAGCCCTCGCCTTCTTCGCCGCAGCGCTGCCGGCCGCCGCCCAGGTGCAGCGCCAGTTCCCGCAGAACGCGCTGCGCGGCATCATGGTCTTCGACAACCCGCCCCAGGTCACGCTGAACGGCAAGCCGGCCCAGCTGGCCCCGGGGGTGCGCATCCGCGGGCAGAACAACCTGCTGGTGATGACCGGCCCGCTGATCGGCCGCAAGCTGGTCGTGCACTACACGGTCGAGACCATCGGCCTGGTCAAGGACGTGTGGATCCTGCGCGACGAGGAGATCAAGGTCGTGCCGTGGCCGACCACGCCCGAACAGCTGCAGACCTGGACCTTCGATCCGGCCGCCCAGGTCTGGACCAAGCCGTGACGGGGCCGTGATGGACGACGCACAACGCACGAAGAAGGTCTACATCAAGACCTTCGGTTGCCAGATGAACGAATACGACTCGGACAAGATGTCCGACGTCATGCACGCCGCCGAAGGCTACGAACCCACGCAGGACCCGGAGCAGGCCGACCTGATCCTGTTCAACACCTGCTCGGTGCGCGAGAAGGCGCAGGAGAAGGTGTTCAGCGACCTGGGCCGCGTCAAGCACCTGAAGGCCAAGGGCGTGATGATCGGCGTCGGCGGCTGCGTGGCCAGCCAGGAAGGCGCGGCCATCATCGAGCGCGCGCCCTACGTCGACGTCGTGTTCGGCCCGCAGACGCTGCACCGCCTGCCGCAGCTGCTGGCGCAGCGCCGCCAGCAGCAGCGCCAGCAGGTCGACATCAGCTTCCCCGAGATCGAGAAGTTCGACCACCTGCCGCCGGCGCGCGTCGAAGGCGCGACGGCCTTCGTGTCGATCATGGAAGGCTGCTCGAAGTACTGCAGCTACTGCGTCGTGCCGTACACGCGCGGCGAAGAGGTGTCGCGGCCGTTCGACGACGTGCTGGCCGAGGTGGCGGGCCTGGCCGGCCAGGGCGTCAAGGAAGTGACGCTGCTGGGCCAGAACGTCAACGCCTACCGCGGCGCGATGGGCGGCACCGCCGACATCGCCGACTTCGCGCTGCTGATCGAGTACGTGGCCGCGATCCCCGGCATTGCGCGCATCCGCTACACCACCAGCCACCCCAACGAGTTCACGAACCGGCTGGTCGAGGTCTACGGCCGCGTGCCGCAACTGGTGAACCACCTGCACCTGCCGGTGCAGCACGGCAGCGACCGCATCCTGATGGCGATGAAGCGCGGCTACACGGTGCTCGAGTACAAGAGCACGATCCGCAAGCTGCGCGCGGTGCGGCCCGACATCAGCCTGTCCAGCGATTTCATCGTCGGCTTCCCCGGCGAGACCGAGGACGATTTCGCGAAGATGATGAAGCTGATCGACGACGTCGGCTTCGATTCGAGCTTCAGCTTCATCTACAGCCCGCGCCCCGGTACGCCGGCCGCTGCGCTGGCCGATGGCACGCCGCACGAGACCAAGCTCGCGCGCCTGCAGCACCTGCAGGCGGTGATCGAGGACAACCAGCGGCGCATCGGGCAGTCGCGCGTCGGCACGGTGCAGCGCATCCTGGTCGAAGGCCCGTCGCGCAAGGACGCCAGCGAGCTGATGGGCCGCACCGAGTGCAACCGCATCGTCAACTTCGCCGGGCCGGCCCGGCTGGTGGGGCAGATGATCGACGTGAACATCACGCAGGCCTATCCGCACTCGCTGCGGGCCGAGGTGGTCACGCGCGAGGCGGAAGCGCTGGCCTGAAGCGAGGATGCGACCCCGGTTTCAGCGCCTCCCCGGACCGAAACCGGCCCACCACAGCGTGAGCGCGCAGCCGGCGACCATCGCGCCATAGGTGGCCATCTTGCCGTCGCGCCCCAGCCAGGCCAGCCCGACGATGGTGACGACGCTGGCGACGCCGGCCGACCACAGCCACAGCCGGGCCCAGCTGACGCCGGCCAGTTCGCGGCGCCACAGCAGCTTGGTCATCGCCGACGCCAGGCCGGTGACGCCGAAAGCCGGGCCGAGGAAGTTCAACAGGTGCCACAGTGCGTCCAAAGGTCCCATCGACTGGTTTCTCGCAAAAGCTGGCCCGGATATTGCCGATAAACCGCCAGATGTGTCGATTCGTCAGTGCCTATGGCGGCCTTGAGAATCGACAAATACCGGACGGCGCCGCAAATTTTATAATCTGCAAATGAGTGTTTTCGCCCTCGGCCTGAACCACACGACGGCTCCGCTGGATTTGCGGGGCCGTTTTGCGTTCACGCTCGAGCAGCTGGCGCCGACGCTGCAGGGCTTCCGCGAGCGCGTGTCGCGCCCGAGCGCGGCGCCCGAAGCCGCCATCCTGTCCACCTGCAACCGCACCGAGCTGTACTGCGCCGCCGAGCCGGCGCTGGTGCGCCCGGCCATCGACTGGCTGGCCGGACTGGGCGGCGTCGCGAGCCAGCATTTCATGGACCACGCCTACGTACTGGAGGGTGCGCCAGCGGCACGGCATGCCTTCCGCGTCGCCAGCGGCCTCGATTCGATGGTGCTGGGCGAGCCGCAGATCCTCGGGCAGATGAAGCAGGCGGTGCGCGAAGCCAGCACCGCCGGCACGCTGGGCACGACGCTGCACCAGATGTTCCAGCGCTCGTTCGCGGTCGCCAAGGACGTGCGCACCTCGACCGAGATCGGCTCGCATTCGATCAGCATGGCCGCCGCTGCCGTGCGCCTGGCCTCGCAGCTGTTCGAGGACCTGCGCGACACCAAGGTGCTGTTCGTCGGTGCCGGCGAGATGATCGAGCTGGTCGCGACGCACTTTGCGGCGCGTTCGCCGCGCGCGATGGCGGTGGCCAACCGCACGCTCGAGCGCGGCGAGAAGCTCGCCGGCCGCTTCGGCGCCGAGGCGATCCGCCTGTCCGACCTGCCGGCGCGCCTGGGCGAGTTCGACGCCATCATCTCGTGCACCGCCAGTTCGTTGCCCATCATCGGCCTGGGTGCCGTGGAACGCGCGCTGAAGGCCCGCAAGCACCGCCCGATGTTCATGGTCGACCTGGCCGTGCCGCGCGACATCGAGCCCGAGGTCTCGCGCCTGTCCGACGTCTACCTCTACACCGTCGACGACCTGTCGGCGCTGGTGCAGACCGCCGGCGAGAAGCGCCAGGCCGCCGTCGAGCAGGCCGAGGTCATCATCGAGACCGGCGTGCAGAGCTTCGTGCACTGGCTGGACCAGCGCGGCACCGTGCCGCTGATCCAGGCACTGAACGCCCAGGCCGACGACTGGCGCGCCGCCGAGATCGCACGCGCCCGCAAGATGCTGGCCAAGGGCGAAGACCTGGAGTCGGTGCTCGAGGCGCTGTCGCGCGGGCTGACGCAGAAGATGCTGCACGGCACGTTGGCCGAGCTGCACGCGGCCGACGGCGAGCATCGCGCCGCGCTGGCGCAGACGGTATCGCGCCTGTTCCTGCGCGGTAGCCCGCGCAAGCCCGTCGACGGCCAGCATTAGCGACGTCCGCACTTCCGCCGCACAGCCGGCGGAGCGGGCGCATTCCGAAGCGGCGAACGCCGCGCGCCAGGCTCCGCGATCCCTTCCGGAGCCCCTGATGAAAGACACCCTCCGCCAGCAGTTCGAACGCCTCGCGCTGCGCCTGACCGAACTGGACGCGACGCTGGCCGATCCGTCGGTGGTCAGCGACATGAACCGCTTCCGCGGCCTGACCCGCGAGCATGCCGAGGTCGACGGCATGGTGCAGCGCTACCGGCGCTTCCGACAGCGCGAGAGCGACCTCGCCGAAGCGCGCCAGATGCTCGCCGACCCGGAACTCGCCGACATGGCGCGCGAAGAGATCGCCGGTGCCGAAGCGGACATCGCGCGGCTCGAGCAGGAGCTGCAGGCCGCGATGCTGCCGCGCGATCCGGACGACGGCCGCAATGCCTTCCTCGAGATCCGCGCCGGCACCGGCGGCGATGAATCCGCGCTGTTCGCCGCCGACCTGCTGCGCATGTACACCCGCTATGCCGAGCGCTGCGGCTGGCGCACCGAGCTGATGTCGGAGAGCATGTCGGACCTGGGCGGCTACAAGGAAGTGGTGCTGCGCGTGGAAGGCGACGGCGTGTATGCGAGGCTGAAGTTCGAATCCGGCGGCCACCGCGTGCAGCGCGTGCCGCAGACCGAGACGCAGGGCCGCATCCACACCAGCGCCTGCACCGTCGCCGCGATGCCCGAGCCGGACGAGGCGGAAGAGATCCAGCTGAACCCGGCCGACCTGCGCATCGACACCTTCCGCGCAAGCGGTGCCGGCGGGCAGCACGTCAACAAGACCGACAGCGCGATCCGCATCACCCACCTGCCGACCGGGCTCGTGGCCGAATGCCAGGACGACCGCTCGCAACACCGCAACAAGGCCAAGGCGATGGCGGTGCTGGCCGCGCGCCTGCGCGAGAAGGATCGCAGCGAGCGCGCCGCGAAGGAGGCCGCAACCCGAAAGGGCCTGATCGGCAGCGGCGACCGCAGCGACCGCATCCGCACCTACAACTTCCCGCAGGGCCGGCTGACCGATCACCGCATCAACCTGACGCTGTACAAGCTGCAGTCGGTGATGGAGGGCGAGCTGGACGACGTGGTGGCAGCCTTGCAGGCGGCCAGCGCGGCCGAGCAGCTGGCCGAGCTGGAAGGCCGCGGGGCATGAGCCCGCCGGGCCGCCCCACGGGCGAAGGTGCTCCAGTGAGCGTTGACACGGCACTGGCGGCAGCCCGGGCGCGTGGCCTGGACCGGCTGGACGCGCAGCTGCTGCTGGGCCATGTGCTGGCGCGCGACCGGACCTGGCTGCTGGCGCATGGCAGCGACGCGCTGACCGCAGAACAGGTGCAGCGCTTCGACCAGGCCGCCGCGCGCCGCGCCGACGGCGAGCCGGTGGCCTACCTGCTGGGCGAAAAGGAGTTCCACGGGCTCACGCTGCAGGTGTCGCCTGCGGTGCTGGTGCCGCGGCCGGACACCGAGACCCTGGTCGACTGGGCGCTCGACGTGCTGAGCCGCGAACTGGCCGGGCAGCCGGCGCCGCAGGTGCTGGACCTCGGCACCGGATCGGGGGCGATCGCGCTGGCCGTGAAGCACGCCTGGCCGGCGGCCCAGGTGACGGCGGTCGACACCAGCCCGGCGGCGCTGGCCGTTGCCGGCGCGAACGCCGAGCGGCTGGGCCTGCCGGTCGACCTGCTGCATGGCGACTGGTGGTCACCCGTCGACGGCCGCCGCTTCGACCTGGTGCTGAGCAACCCGCCGTACATCGCCGCCGGCGATCGCCACCTTGCCGCGTTGAAGCACGAGCCCCATCTGGCGCTGACACCCGGCGGCGACGGCCTGGATTCGCTGCGCCGCATCATCGCGGACGCCAGCGCCCACTTGCGCGACGGCTGCTGGCTGTTGCTGGAGCATGGCCACGACCAGGCGGAGGCCGTGCAGGGCCTGCTGGCGGCGCAGGGGCTGCGCGACATCGCGACCCGCTGCGACTTGGCGGGCCATCAGCGCTGCACCGGCGGACGTTGGCCGGGAACCACACGCTGACCGATTTGTGGCACGACTGCACGCGCTCACGCTTGTTGCCACTCAGACGAGGGGACTGCCCCCACAAGCCGGCACCGCCGGCGTAGCATGGTCTCTCGGACCCAGCAAGGAGAGCTCGCCATGTGGACTGCAGCGTGGAAGTGGATCGGCGCAGGTGTCTTGACGCTCGTGGGCGCACAGGCGGCGCTGGCCCTCGACAGCCACGCCGGGAGCAACCCCGGCTGGACCCAGTTCCAGGGGCGACTGAGCCTGGGCACCGCCAGCCCCAGCCTGCGCATCGAGGCGCCGGGCTTCGACACCGCCAGCCTGAAGCTCAGCAGCCTGAGCCTGATGGCCGACTACTACCTCACACCCGCGTTGCAAGGCAGCGCCGGCGGCCTGCGTGCCACCAGCGGGGTGCTGTTCGGCCCGCGCTCGTCGCCGTGGAGCGGTCCCGGCACCGGCGGCCTGTTCAACGTCGACCGGCGCATGCTGCCGGCCGTCGTCGACGGCAGCACCGACACCGGCACCACGCCCTACCTCGGCATCGGCTACACCGGCCTGTCGGTCAAGGGCGGCTGGGGCTTCTCCGCCGATGTCGGCATCCTGGCCGGGCGCTTGGGCCGCAACCTCGGGCAAAGCCTGGACGACCAGGTCCGCGAGTTGCGCCTGGCCCCGGTTCTGCAGCTGGGCGTCTCCTATTCATTCTGAGGGGCCTTCACGGGTGCCGAGGGCAGCGGATGCGCCGTTTGCCGTATAACCTCGCCCTCACACCCCTGAACTCTGCCGGGCTCGCCGGCGCAAGACCATGAGCGACGTACAACAACGCATCGACGACCTCGTCAAACAGAACCGCGTGGTTCTCTTCATGAAGGGGACGGCGCAATTCCCGATGTGCGGCTTCTCGGGCCGCGCCGTGCAAGTGCTGAAAGCCTGCGGCGTGACCGACCTGAAGACGGTCAACGTGCTCGAGGACGAAGGCGTGCGCCAGGGCATCAAGGAATACGCCAACTGGCCGACCATCCCGCAGCTGTACGTGAACGGCGAGTTCGTCGGCGGCTCGGACATCATGATGGAGATGTACCAGGCCGGCGAACTGCAGCAGGTGCTGGGCGTCAAGGCCTGAACCGGGTGAGCGTGCCGCAGCGCATCGTCGTCGGCGTCACCGGCGCCAGCGGCGCGGTGTATGGCGTGCGGCTGCTCGAGCGGCTGAAGGTGCTCGGCTGCGAGGCCCACCTGGTGGCCAGCCCGGCCGGCGTGCTGAACGTGCACCACGAGCTCGGGCTGGACCGGCGCGAACTCGAATCGCTGGCCTACACCGCCTACCACCCGGCAGATGTAGGCGCCGCGATCGCGAGCGGCTCGTTCGCGACCTCGGCGATGGTGATCGCGCCCTGCTCGATGAAGACGCTCGCGGCGGTCGCCCATGGCCTCTCGGACAGCCTGCTGACGCGCGCCGCCGACGTGACGCTGAAGGAGCGCCGCCGCCTCGTGATGATGGTGCGCGAGACGCCCTTCAACCTGGCCCACCTGCGCAACATGACCGCCGTCACCGAGATGGGCGGCGTGATCTTCCCGCCGCTGCCGGCCTTCTACCACCGCCCGACCTCGATCGACGAGCTGGTGAACGAATCGGTGGAGCGGGTGCTGTCGCTGCTGGGCGTGGACGCGGCGACGCCGAAGGCCTGGTCGGGCCTCTGAGCGCCGTCAGTCCGGTTTGTAGTCCCAGTACTTGCGCGCGCCGAACACCAGGTTCGGATACTCCGGCCGGCCACGGCTGCCGTTGTAGCGGCCGAGTGCCATGTAGAGGTCGCCGCGCTCGATGCCCAGGTAGTGGCGCAGGATCACGCAGCCGAAGCGCAGGTTGGTCTGCATGTGGAACAGCCGGCTCACGTCGCCGTCGCCGATCAGGCGCGCCCAGAACGGCATCACCTGCATGTAGCCGCGCGCACCGACGCTGCTGATCGCGTACTTGCGGAAACCGCTCTCCACCTGCACCAGCCCGAGCACCAGCGCCGGCTCGAGCCCGGCGCGCGTGCTCTCGTACCAGAGCGTGTCGAGGAACTCGACGCGGGTGACGTGCTCGGCCTTGCGCTTCTTCAGCCGGGTGCTCATCTCGCCGAGCCAGCGCAGGTAGAGCAGCCGCGCATCGGTGGTGGCGAAGCTGGGCTTGGGCGGCGCGCTGTTCGCGATCGACGCCGCCAGCGCGGTGCGCACCGCATCGGCCAGCGGCTCCTCGACCTGCGCCCCCGCCCAGGCGCCGCGCATCGGCAGCGCCGCCAGCCACGGGCTCGCGGCCGCCGCGACCAGCCAGCGCCTGCGCGACCTCCCCGGCGAGGGGAGCAACGCGGTCATGAGGCCAGCTTCGCCTTCACGAAGTCGAGCACCTCGGCGGCACCGACCGGCGTCGCCTGCGCATCGGTGCGGCCCTGGTATTCGACCTTGCCTTCCTTCAGGCCACGGTCGGACAGCACCACGCGGTGCGGCACGCCGATCAGCTCCCAGTCGGCGAACATCGCGCCCGGGCGCTCGCCGCGGTTGTCGAGCATCACGTCGATGCCGGCGGCATCCAGCTGGTCGTGCAGCTGGTCGGCCGCGGCCTGCACCTCGGGCGAACGGTCGTAGCCGATCGGGCAGATCACCACGCGGAACGGCGCGAGCGCATCCGGCCAGATGATGCCGCGCTCGTCATGGCCCTGCTCGATGGCCGCCCCGACGATGCGCGTCACGCCGATGCCGTAGCAGCCCATCTGCATGAGCTGCGGCTTGCCGGTCTCGTCCAGGTAGGTGGCGTTCATGGCCTTGGAATACTTGGTGCCGAGGAAGAACACGTGGCCCACCTCGATGCCGCGCTGGATGGCCAGCAGGCCCTTGCCATCCGGCGAGGGATCGCCCTCCACCACGTTGCGGATGTCGGCCACCAGGTCGGGCTCGGGCAGGTCGCGGCCCCAGTTGACGCCGGTCAGGTGGAAGTCAATCTCGTTGGCACCGCAGATGAAGTCGCTCATGTTCGCGACCGTGCGGTCGGCCACGATCTTCACCGGCTTCTTCAAGCCGATCGGCCCGAGGTAGCCCGGCTTGCAGCCGAAGTGGGCGTCGATCTCGGCCACGGTGGCGAAGCGGAAACCTTCCTTCAGGCCGGGCACCTTGCCGGCCTTCACTTCGTTGAGCGCATGGTCGCCGCGCACGAGCAGCAGCCACACCGTGGTCTTCAGCACGTCACCGGCCTCGTTCTTCTCGTCGGTGGCCAGCACCAGCGACTTCACCGTGCTTTGCAAAGGCACGCCCAGCAGCGCGGCGACGTCCTCGCAGGTGCTCTTGCCCGGCGTGGGCGTCCTGGCCATGGGCCGGCTCGGCGTGCCGCGCGACGCGATGAGCGGCACGGCCTCGGCCAGTTCGATGTTGGCCGCGTAGTCGGACTGCGGACAGTAGACCAGCGCATCCTCGCCGGTGTCCGCGATCACCTGGAACTCGTGCGAGCGGTCGCCGCCGATGGCGCCCGTGTCGGCAGCGACGGCACGGTAGGTCAGGCCCAGGCGCTCGAAGATGCGCTGGTAGGCCGCGTACATCTGGTCGTAGCTGCGGCCTGCGCCGGCCTCGTCGCGGTCGAAGGAGTAAGCGTCCTTCATCGTGAACTCGCGGCCGCGCATCAGCCCGAAGCGCGGCCGGCGCTCGTCACGGAACTTGGTCTGGATGTGATAGAAATTCTTCGGCAGTGCCCGGTAGCTGCGCAGTTCCTGGCGTGCGATGTCGGTGATGACCTCTTCGCTGGTGGGCTGGAGCACGAAGTCGCGCTCGTGCCGGTCTTTCAGGCGCAGCAGCTCGGGCCCCATCGCTTCGAAACGGCCGGTTTCCTGCCACAGCTCGGCAGGCTGCACCACCGGCATCAGCAGCTCCACCGCACCCGCGCGGTTCATCTCCTCGCGGATGATGCCCTCCACCTTCCGGATCACCCGCAGGCCCATGGGCATGTAGTTGTAGATCCCGGCGCCCAGGCGCTTGATGAGCCCCGCCCGCATCATCAGCCGGTGGCTGACGACCTCGGCGTCGGCAGGCGCTTCCTTGAGGGTGGAAATGAAGAACTGGGAGGCTTTCATGGGAGATGCGTGGGTGAACGCCGACGAAAAGGACAGCTCAGGGCGGCAGGACCGGCGAGCCTTGAGGGAAAGCCACGGGGTTGATTCCCGTCATGCCGGTGCAATAATGAATTCAACTAAGGAATTTGAGGTTGATTATGCTCGACCGAGAAGGGTTCAGACCCAACGTCGGCATCATCCTGCTCAATACGAAGAACCAGGTTTTCTGGGGCAAGCGGATACGCACCCACTCCTGGCAGTTCCCGCAAGGGGGCATCAAATACGGTGAGACGCCTGAGCAGGCGATGTTCCGCGAGCTTCACGAGGAGGTGGGGCTGACGCAGGACCATGTTCGCATCATCGCGCGCACGCGCGACTGGCTGCGCTATGAAGTACCCGATCACTTCATCCGCCGCGACGCCCGTGGCCATTACCGCGGGCAGAAACAGATCTGGTTCCTGCTGCAGCTCACCGGTCGCGACACCGACATGAACCTGCGTGCCACCGACCATCCCGAGTTCGACGCCTGGCGCTGGAACGAATACTGGGTGCCGCTCGAGGTGGTGATCGAGTTCAAGCGCGACGTCTACCAGATGGCGCTGACCGAGCTTGCGCGCTTCCTGCCGCGCGGCAACCACCACAACCGCTACCTGCGCTCGGGCATGCGCCCGCACCACCGCGACGACGGCTTCGACGATTCGCGCCCGCATGCCGATTCGCAGCCGGCCGATTCGCAACCGGCGTCGCTGGGCGACGACCCGGACGAATCGAAAGGCTGACGCCTCAGCCCAGCACCAGGTTGTCGCGGTGGATCATCTCGGGTTCGCCGGTGAAGCCGAGCAGGCGCTCGAACTCGCTCGACGGCTTGCGCGCGATCAGCCGCGCCTCTGAGCTGGCGTAGTTCGCGAGGCCGCGCGCGATCTCCAGGCCCGACGCCGAGCGCACCGCGATCACGTCGCCGCGGGCGAACTCGCCGTGCACCTCGATCATGCCGATCGGTAGCAGGCTCTTGCCTTCGTCGCGCAGCTTGGCGACCGCCCCTTCGTCGATGACGACCGCGCCGCGCAGTTGCAGGTGATCGGCCATCCACTGCTTGCGAGCGGCCATCTTCTGCGTCGGCGCGGCGAGGGCCGTGCCGATCGCTTCGCCCTGCGTCAAGCGGATCAGCACGTCGGGCTCGCGGCCCCAGGCGATCACCGTGGAGGCGCCGCTGCGCGCCGCCCGCTTGGCGGCCAGCACCTTGGTGATCATGCCGCCGCGTCCGACGCTCGAGCCGGCGCCGCCGGCCATGCGCTCGAGTTCGGGCGCACCGGCCTGGGCCTCGTGGATGAAGCAGGCCGACTCGTCGCGCCGCGGGTCGGCCGAATACAGGCCCCGCTGGTCGGTCAGGATCACCAGCGCATCGGCCTCGATCAGGTTGGCCACCAGGGCACCCAGCGTGTCGTTGTCGCCGAACTTGATCTCGTCGTTGACGACGGTGTCGTTCTCGTTGATGACCGGCACGACGTGCATGCGCAGCAAGGTCAGCAGCGTCGAGCGGGCATTCAGGTAGCGCTCGCGGTCGGCCAGGTCGGCATGCGTCAGCAGGACCTGCGCGCTGCCCATGCCGTAGGCGCGCAGCTGGCTCTCGTAGATCTGCGCCAGGCCCATCTGGCCGACGGCCGCCGCAGCCTGCAGCTCGTGGATCGCCTTCGGGCGCACGCTCCAGCCCAGGCGCTTCATGCCCTCGGCAATGGCACCGCTGGACACCATCACGATCTCGCGGCCCTGCGCCGCGATGTGCGCCATCTGCCGGCACCAGTTGCCCACGGCATCGGCATCGACGCCGCGGCCCTCGTTCGTGACCAGGCTCGAGCCGACCTTGACAACGATGCGGCGGGCGTTCTTCAGGGCGTCGGTCATGGCGGTCACTCTTGCGTGGCAGCAGCGTCGAAGCGGGGATCGGGATCGTCCGGAACGACGTTCTTCAAGGCCGCGACATGCTGGTAGATGGCATGCACCAGGTGCTCGCAACCCTCGCGCGTGAGGGCCGAGATCTGGAACACCGGGCCTTTCCACTTGAAGCGCTTGACGAAGTCCTTCACGCGCTTCTCGCGCTCTTCGAGCGGCACCATGTCGAGCTTGTTCAGCACCAGCCAGCGCGGCTTGTCATGCAGCGACTGGTCGTACTTCTTCAGTTCAGTGACGATGGCCTTGGCCTGGGCGACCGGATCGACCGCGTCGTCGAAGGGTGCCATGTCGACCAGGTGCAGCAGCAGGTGGGTGCGCTGCAGGTGGCGCAGGAAGTAGTGGCCGAGGCCGGCGCCTTCGGCCGCGCCCTCGATCAGGCCGGGGATGTCGGCCACGACGAAACTCTGTTCGGGCGCGACGCGCACCACGCCCAGGTTCGGGTGCAGGGTCGTGAACGGGTAGTCGGCGATCTTCGGCTTGGCGTTCGAGATGGCGGCGATCAGCGTCGACTTGCCGGCGTTCGGCATGCCCAGCAGGCCGACGTCGGCCAGCACGCGCAGCTCGAGCTTCAGCTTGCGCTGCTCGCCGGGCCAGCCGGGCGTCTTTTGGCGCGGTGCGCGGTTGGTGCTGGTCTTGAAGTGCAGGTTGCCGAAACCGCCGTCGCCGCCCTTGGCGAGCAGCACCTTCTCGTCGGGCACCAGCAGCTCGGCCAGCACCTGGCCGCTCTCGGTGTCGGTGATGATCGTGCCCATCGGCATGCGCAGCACGATGTCTTCCGCGGCGGCACCGTACTGGTCGGAGCCGCGGCCGTTCTCGCCGCTGCGCGCCTCGTGGCGGCGCGCGTAGCGGAAATCGATCAGCGTGTTCAGGTTGCGGTCGCCGACGGCGTAGACGCTGCCGCCACGTCCGCCGTCACCACCGTTCGGGCCGCCGAACGGGATGAACTTCTCGCGGCGAAAGCTCATGCAGCCGTTGCCGCCGTTGCCTGCCGCGACATCGATGGTCGCTTCGTCTACGAATTTCATTGGTCTTGCCCAGCAGAAAAAACAAAGCCCCGGCATGCCGGGGCTTCAGCACCACGCGCTGCGTTGTGCAGCTGCAGCTTACGCTGCCTTGACGCTGACCGTCTGGCGGTTGCGCGGGCCCTTGACCGCGAAGCTGACTTCGCCGTCGACCAGCGCGAACAAGGTGTGATCCTTGCCGATGCCCACGTTCAGGCCGGCGTGGAACTTGGTACCACGCTGGCGAACGATGATCGAACCCGCCGGGATCTGCTGGCCGCCGAAGGCCTTGACGCCGAGCATCTTGGGTTGGGAATCGCGGCCGTTCCGGGTGGAACCGCCGCCCTTTTTCTGTGCCATGGTGTAGCTCCTTGATCAGCCGACGATCGAAGTGATTTCGATCTCGGTGTAGTTCTGGCGGTGACCCTGCCGCTTCTGGTAGTGCTTGCGACGACGCATCTTGAAGATGCGCACCTTGTCGTGCCTGCCTTGCGCCACCACGGTGGCCTTCACGCTTGCGCCCGCAACCAAGGGAGTCCCGATTTTCAGATCCGCGCCGTTTCCGACAGCCAGCACCTGGTCGATCGTGATCTCTTGGCCAACATCCGCAGCAATCTGTTCTATCTTGATCTTTTCGCCTGCAGCAACTTTTTCTTGTTTGCCGCCGGTTTTTATGACCGCGTACATATCAGCCCTTTCAGTGAATTTCGCCTTTGGCCCGACTATTGGCCCATTGGACGAACCCTGCAAAAGATGCAGAGCCCGCGAGTCTACCACGCAAGAGTTCATCAGGGAAAGCCCCATGCTGAGCCCGATGCCGGGGCGACGGCCGCAATCCCCGGCTCCGCGGTCCGTGCGCCACCCCTTCCTATAATTTCGCGCAATCACCCGAGCCCTCCGTGCAGACCTCCACACCTCAACCCTCCCCTCCCGCGCCAGGCATTGCGCAGTTCATGGCATCGGAAATGAGCGAGGTCGACCAGGTGATACGCCAGCGCCTGGCGTCCGAGGTGGCCCTGATCAACCAGATTTCCAACTACATCATCAGCGCCGGCGGCAAGCGCATCCGGCCGATGCTGGTGCTGCTGTTCGCGAATGCGCTGGGTTTTCGAGGATCGGAGCGCTTCGAACTGGCGGCCATCGTCGAGTTCATCCACACCGCCACCTTGCTGCACGACGACGTGGTGGACGAGTCGGAGTTGCGCCGCGGCCGCGCGACCGCCAACGCGCTGTTCGGCAATGCCGCCAGCGTGCTGGTCGGTGATTTCCTGTATTCGCGCGCCTTCCAGATGATGGTGTCGGTCAACCGCATGCGCGTGCTGGAGGTGCTGGCCGACGCAACCAACGTGATTGCCGAGGGCGAGGTGCTGCAGCTGATGAACATGCACGACCCCGACTTGGCGGTCGAGGACTACCTGCGCGTGATCCGCTTCAAGACGGCCAAGCTGTTCGAGGCCAGCGCCCGGCTCGGCGCGGTGCTGTCGGATGCCCCCCCGGAGATCGAGGACGCATGCGCCTCCTACGGCAGGGCGCTGGGCACGGCATTCCAGCTTGTCGACGATCTGCTGGACTACGAAGGCGCGACGGAACAACTGGGCAAGAACGTCGGCGACGACCTGCGCGAAGGCAAGCCCACGCTGCCGCTGCTGATCGCGATGGAACGCGGTTCTGCGCAGGAACGCGCCCTGGTGCGCCATGCCATCGAGCATGGCGAGGTCGACCGGCTGGCCGAGATCGTCGACATCGTGCGCCGCACCGGCGCACTGGAGGCCACGCGACAAGCCGCCCGCGACGAGGCAGACAAGGCGCGCGCGAGTCTCTTGCCGCTTCCCGATTCGAAACACCGCGAAGCTCTGCTAGAATTGTGTTTTCGATCGATCGACAGGTCGTTCTGAGTACCCGCTTCAGAACAGTTTGATTTGTTGATCACCACGATGACCTGCCGTTCAGGCAGGTTTCCATCGGCGATCGGGGTGTAGCTTAGCCTGGTAGAGCGCTACGTTCGGGACGTAGAGGCCGGAGGTTCGAATCCTCTCACCCCGACCAGTTTTCCTTCCCGTTTCCCTCTCTTCCCCTGTCCTGACGCAATCTGTTGCAAGCCTGCAAGCCGCAGGCCGTGACTTCTTGGGCGCTCCAGCCCGGGCTTCGGTTTACAGTGCCACGTGAATCGGCGATCATCGTTTGATCTCCGCCCTGCCTTATTGCACGAAACCCGCCTGTGGATACTCTTGTCGAATCTCCCCAATCTGCACTGTCCGGCGTGGCGCGGGTCTTGGTGCATGCAGGCAAGCTGAATCCCAAGACGGCAGAAGACCTCTTCAAGACGGCCAAGGAAAAGAAAGCCAGCTTCGTCTCGTCGGTGATTTCCGCCGGCGCCGTGTCGCCCGGCGACCTGGCGCACACGCTGGCCACTGCGCTCGCCCTGCCGCTGCTCGACCTGAACGCGGTCGACCCGCAGAAGCTGCCGAAGAACGTCATCGAGGCGAAACTCGCCGTCCAGTACCAGATCCTCGTGCTGGGCAAGCGCGGCAACCGGCTGTTCATCGGCGGCGCCGACCCCACCGACCAGGAAGCGGCCGAACGCATCAAGTTCGCGACCCAGCTGTCGCCCGAATGGATCATCGTCGAGCACGACAAGCTCGCGAAGATCCTCGAAGCCAGCGGCGCCAGCGCCACCGAATCGCTGGAAAACATCGTCGGCGGCGATTTCGAATTCGACGTCAGCGATGAAGACACGACGGCGGCGCCCGAAAGCCAGGAAGTCACCACCGACGTCGAAGACGCCCCGGTCGTGCGCTTCCTGCAGAAGATGCTGATCGACGCGATCAACGCGCGCGCATCCGACCTGCACTTCGAGCCCTACGAGTACCACTACCGCGTGCGCTTCCGCGTCGACGGCGAACTGCGCGAGATCACGCAGCCTCCGATCGCCATCAAGGAGAAGCTCGCGTCGCGCATCAAGGTGATCTCGCGGCTCGACATCTCCGAGAAACGCGTGCCGCAGGACGGCCGCATGAAGCTGAAGTTCGGCAACAAGGCGATCGATTTCCGGGTCAGCACGCTGCCGACACTGTTCGGCGAGAAGATCGTGATCCGTATCCTCGACCCCTCCAGCGCCAAGCTGGGCATCGAGGCCCTCGGCTACGAGAAGATCGAGAAAGACCGCCTGCTCAAGTGCATTGCGCGGCCCTACGGGATGATCCTCGTCACCGGCCCGACCGGCAGCGGCAAGACGGTGTCGCTCTACACCTGCCTGAACATCCTGAACCAGCCCGGCGTCAACATCTCGACCGTCGAGGACCCGGCCGAAATCAACCTGCCCGGCATCAACCAGGTCAACGTCAACGACAAGGCCGGCCTGACCTTCTCCGCCGCGCTGAAGTCCTTCCTGCGCCAGGATCCCGACGTCATCATGGTCGGCGAAATCCGCGACCTGGAAACCGCCGACATCGCGATCAAGGCGGCCCAAACCGGCCACATGGTGATGTCGACGTTGCACACAAACGACGCTCCGACCACGCTGACGCGGCTGCTGAACATGGGCGTTGCGCCGTTCAACATCGCCTCGAGCGTGCTGCTGATCACCGCGCAACGCCTGGCCCGCAAGCTGTGCGAGGTCTGCAAGGTGCAGGCGGACTACCCGCGCGAGGCCATGCTGAAGGCCGGTTTTGCCGAGAAGGACATCGACGGCACCTGGCGGCCCTACCGTGCCGTCGGCTGCTCGGCCTGCAGCAACGGCTACAAGGGACGCGTCGGCATTTACCAAGTGATGCCCATCACCGAGGAAATCCAGCGCATCATCCTGGCCGAAGGGACGGCGATGGACATTGCCAGCCAGGCGCAGAAGGAAGGCGTGCGCGATCTGCGCCAATCGGGGCTGATCAAGGTCCGCGCGGGCGCCACGACGCTGGAAGAGGTCATTTCCGTCACCAACGAGTGATCCGTGGCGCGCCGCGACCCGCGCGCGTCGAACAACTATTCAACGGGACGAGGACCGGCGCGTTCTCGGAGGCACCATGGCAACTGCAACAGCGGCGAAGAGCAACATCAAGGAATTCGTCTTCGAGTGGGAAGGCAAGGACAAGAACGGCAAGATCGTCCGCGGCGAGATCCGCGCCGGCGGCGAAGCCGTGGTCAGTGCCAGCCTGCGGCGCCAGGGTGTCCTCGTCACCAAGGTCCGCAAGCGTCGCATGGGCGGCGGCCGCTCGATCAAGCAGAAGGACATCGCCATCTTCACGCGGCAGCTGGCCACGATGATGCGGGCCGGCGTGCCGTTGCTGCAGGCCTTCGACATCGTCGCGCGCGGCAGTTCCAATCCGCGACTGACCAAGCTGCTGACCGACATCCGCACCGACGTCGAGACCGGTACCAGCCTGTCTTCGGCCTTCCGCAAGCACCCGCTGTACTTCGACCTGCTCTACTGCAACCTCGTCGAGGCCGGTGAAGCGGGCGGTATCCTCGAAGAGCTGCTCGATCGCCTGGCCATCTATCAAGAAAAGACGATGGCCATCAAGAACAAGATCAAATCGGCCCTGATGTACCCGGTAGCCGTGCTGGTGGTGGCCTTCGTCGTGATCGCCGTCATCATGATCTTCGTGATCCCGGCCTTCGAGGAGGTGTTCAAGTCCTTCGGCGCCGATCTTCCCGCTCCGACGCTGTTCGTGATGGCGATGTCGAAGGTCTTCGTCAGCTACTGGTGGGCGATCTTCGGCTTCCTCGGCGGCGGCATCTACTTCTTCATGGAGTCGTGGAAGCGCTCCGAGAAGATGCAGAAGGCGATGGACCGGCTGATGCTGCGCATCCCGGTGTTCGGCGACCTGATCAACAAGTCGGCCATCGCGCGCTGGACGCGCACGCTGTCGACGATGTTCGCCGCCGGCGTGCCGCTGGTCGAGGCGCTCGACTCCGTCGGCGGCGCCTCGGGCAACGCCGTCTTCAAGGAAGCCACCGAGCAGATCCAGAAGGACGTCTCCACCGGCGCGAGCCTGACGACGTCGATGACGACCACCGGCGTGTTCCCGACCATGGTGCTGCAGATGTGCGCCATCGGCGAGGAATCCGGTTCGCTCGACGGCATGCTGGGCAAGGCGGCCGAGTTCTACGAGGACGAGGTCGACGAGGCGGTCAAGGGCCTGTCCAGCCTGATGGAACCGTTCATCATCGTGATCCTGGGCATCCTGATCGGCGGCATCGTGGTTTCGATGTACTTGCCCATCTTCAAGATCGGTCAAGTGGTGTGACCGGTCGCGATGGACAAGGAGCTTGCTGATACTTTCCTGAACCCCTTTGCACTGGCCCTCTTCGGCCTGTGCATCGGGAGTTTCCTCAACGTCGTGATCCATCGGTTGCCGATGGCGCTGGAGCGTGGCTGGAAGATCGACAGCGCCGAGATGCTCGGCGTCAAGATCGACGTGCCCGAGCCGATCACGCTGTCGAAGCCGCGCTCGCGCTGCCCATCCTGCGGGCACATGATCGCGTGGCACGAGAACATCCCGGTCATCAGCTGGCTGCGCCTGCGCGGCCGCTGCTCGGCGTGCAAGACGCGCATCTCGGCACGCTATCCGTTCATCGAGCTGCTCACTGCCGCGCTGTTCGCCGCCGTGGGCTGGCGCTTCGGCGCGCAGCCGGTCGCGCTGCTGTGGTGCGCGATGGTGGCCGTGCTGATCGCGCTGGCCGGCATCGACTGGGACACCACGCTGCTGCCCGACAACCTGACGCTGCCGCTGCTGTGGGCGGGCCTGGTCGCGAGCGCACTCGGCTGGACGCTGCCGCTGCCGCTGGCCCTCTGGGGCGCCGTGGCCGGCTACCTGTCGCTGTGGTCGGTCTACTGGCTGTTCAAGCTGACCACCGGCAAGGAAGGCATGGGCTTCGGCGACTTCAAGCTGCTGGCGGCATTGGGCGCATGGCTGGGTTGGCAGATGGTGCTGCCGATCGTGCTCGGCGCCTCGGTGCTGGGCGCGGTGGTCGGCATCGGCATGAAGCTGATGAGTTCGCTGCGCGAAGGCCGCTACGTGCCCTTCGGGCCGTTCCTGGCCGGCGGCGGCATCGTCGTGCTGCTGGCGGGGCAGCAGCGCGTCCTGGGGTGGCTCGGCTGGGCCTGATGGGGTGGCTGCCACGACGCTGCGCATCGGGCTGACCGGCGGCATCGGCAGTGGCAAGAGCACCGTCGCCGGCATGCTGGCCGACCTGGGTGCAGCCCTGATCGACACCGATGCGATCGCGCGCCGGCTGGCGCAGCCCGGTGGCGCGGCGATCGATGCGTTGCGCGCCGAATTCGGTGCCGAGGCCATCGGTACCGATGGCGGCCTCGACCGCGCCCGCATGCGTCAGATCGTGTTCGCCGACCCTGCCGCCAAGGCGCGCCTCGAGGCCATCCTGCACCCGCTGATCGGCATCGAGTGCGACCGCCAGGCGCTGGCCGCCGGCGCGCAGCCCCTCGTGTTCGACGTGCCGCTGCTGGTCGAATCCGGCCGCTGGCGCAGCCGCGTCGACCGGGTGCTGGTGGTCGACTGCAGCGAGGCCACGCAGGTGGCGCGCGTCACGCAGCGCTCGGGTTGGCCCGCCGATGCGGTGCAGGCGGTGATCGGCCAGCAGGCCAGTCGCGCGGCGCGGCGGGCCGCGGCCGATGCGGTGATCTTCAACGACGGATTGAGCCTGGCGGAACTCGCCGCGCAGACCCGCAGTCTGTGGACAAGCTGGACCGCTGCGCACTGAGACGCACCGATGCGCAACCCTGTGGAACAATCCAGCGTCACTTTGTCACACTGAACGCCTGGAAAGCCCGGTTTTGGTCCTGTACGAATACCCGTTCAACGAGGGCATCCGCACGATGCTCCGGCTCGAACACCTGTTCGACCGCCTGGGGCGCCTGCTGCCGCGCGACGAGGCGGTGGACCACCACTACGCGCTGGCGACGATGTTCGAGATCATCGACGTCGCGTCGCGGGCCGACCTGAAATCCGACCTGCTGAAGGAACTCGAGCGCCAGCGTGCGCTGCTGCAGAGCTACCGCGGCAACCCGGCGATCTCCGAGGCCGCGCTGCAGGGCGTGATGGCCCGTGTCGACCATGCCTTCAACGGGCTGAACCAGCTGCCCGGCAAGGCCGGGCACGCGCTGAACGCGAACGAATGGCTGATGAGCATCCGCAGCCGCATCAGCATCCCCGGCGGCACCTGCGAGTTCGACCTGCCGGCCTACTACGCCTGGCAGCAGCGCGATGCCGCGAGCCGGCGCGCCGACCTGTCCGGCTGGATCGCCACGCTGACCCCGCTGGCCGAGGCCCTGAGCGTGCTGCTCGGGCTGCTGCGCGATGCCGGCGTGCCGCACAAGGTCGTCACCCAGGGCGGCCAGTACCAGCAAAGCCTGCCGGCCGGCCGCGTCTACCAGCTGCTGCGCGTGCGCATCGATGGCAGCCAGCAGATCGTCCCCGAGATCAGCGGCCACCGCCTGATGGTGATGGTGCGGCTGATGCGCCAGGACGCCGAAGGCCGGCTCAAGCCGGCCGCGGTCGACACCACCTTCGAACTGACCCTCTGCGCATGAGCAGCAGCAACAGCCCCAAGCCGCGCCTGGTGCGCTGCCCCACCTGCGGCGGCGACAGCGTCTACTCGAGCGACAACCCGTTCCGCCCGTTCTGCAGCGAGCGCTGCAAGAACGTCGACTTCGGCGCCTGGGCCAGCGAGAGCTACCGCGTGGCCGCCCCGCCCCCGCCCGGTGCGGGCACCGGGCAACCGCAGCACGAGGACGACTGAACGCAGTCCGTCACATCGTGCGAACTGGCGCAGTTTCGGCACGCTGATCGTCGCCTTCGACGCGCGGGTTCCCGGTTCAATGGGAAGCCATGTGGAAGTGCCTTGCCGTTGTGTTCGCCCTGGCCTGCAGTTCGCTGCCGGGCCAGGCCGCCGACCTGACCGAGCTCGAGACCCGCTGGCTTCAGGCCGGCTGGCCGGTCGTCAGTTACGCGCGCCAGCAGGCGCTGCCGCTGGACATCGTCGTGCAGCCGGCCGCCAGGCCCGGCGAACCGCCGCTCGCGATGGGCTTCGTCGACGCCCGCTGCAAGCTGGTGCTGTCGATGCGCGGCAATCCCGATGCGCAGGCCACGCTGGACGACATCCCCGCCGAACTGCTCGGGCCGGTGGTCGAGGCGATGACGGCGCACGAGCTGGGCCATTGCTGGCGCTACGTGCAGGGGGCCTGGCACACGCCGCCGGCCGGCTTCACCGATGCGCACGACACCGCGGCCGACGATGCCACGCTCGCCGCGATGAAGCGCGACATGCGCGCGACCCGCTGGGAGGAGGGGTTCGCCGACCTGGTCGGCCTGGCCTGGACGCAATCCCGGCATCCGGCGCAGTACCGCGCGGTGCACGACTGGTTCGAGCGGTTCCGGGCCGACCAGCCGGTGCCCGGCGCCCACCATGACACCCGCGCCTGGCTGCGGCGCGCCGCCGACCCGGCGGTGCTGCGCCAAGGCGCCACGCCCTTCGATCAGGCGATGCCGGTCTGGCGCAGCGAGGTCGACGCAGGCCCCTGAGGCGCACGCACGGCAGCTGCCTTCATGCAGCCATCGACCCAGCGCCCGACCAGCGCCAAGGTCGCCGGCGCCGGCCCCCACAGGGCGCGGTAAATGATGGGGGCCACCAGCCCGTCCATCACCGATTCGACCTCGGGCACCGCCTCGCCGCGCGCCATGCCGCGGTGCACGATCACCTCGATCTGCGCGGCGGTGAACTGGGCGCACTGGCACGCCCCGGTGCCCTCGCCGACGGTGCCGGTGGACAGCACGTCCTTCAGCATCGCGAGACCCACCTCCGACGACATCTCTTCGTGGAACTGCTCGGCCCAGGCCGACAGGTCGCCGCGCACCGAGCCGGTGTCGGCCGGCTCGCCGTCGGGCCGCATGCGCTCGACCGACACGTCGGACAGCAGCTCGGCCAGGTCGCCCCAGCGACGGTAGATGGTCGATGGCGTGACGCCGGCACGCGCGGCGATCAGCGGCACCGTCAGCGCCGCCCGGCCGTGCTGGTCGATCAGCTCCCGGGTGGCCTGGTGCACCGCCGCCTGCACGCGGGCACTGCGCCCCCCCGGGCGCGGACTGGTTCGCGAGATGTTCATGCCGCCATGCTAACGCAAAGGATTTGCTTTAGTCGCGGAACGGGGTCACAATGACTTAACGCAAAGAAATTGCGTTAATCAAGGAATCGATCATGTCGACGCCCAGTCCCGTTCTTCCCGTCCCCCCGATGCCCGCATCGCGCCCTCGCCTTGGCGCATCGGCCTCGCTGGGGCTGACCGTGTCCATCGTCGTGAGCTTCCTGGCCGCCTCCAGCGCACCGTCGCCGCTGTACGCGCTGTACCGCGAAGCCTGGGGCTTCAGCGCCCTGGCGCTGACCGTCATCTTCTCCAGCTACGCCTTTGCGCTGCTCGGCGCGTTGCTGGTGTTCGGCGCGCTGTCGGACCACCTCGGCCGGCGCCGCGTGATCGTCGCATCGCTGCTGGTCGAGCTGGTCTCGATCGCGCTGTTCTGGGGTGCCGAGTCGGCCGGCTGGCTGCTCGCGGCGCGCGTCGTCCAGGGCCTCGCGACCGGCATGGCCACCAGCGCACTGAGCGCGATGCTGCTGGACCTGAGCCCGGCGCGCGGCGCCCTCTTCAACAGCGTGGCGCCGATGATCGGCATGGCGGTCGGCGCACTGGGCACGAGTGCACTGGTGCAGTTCGCGCCCGCGCCGACCCGGCTGGTCTTCGACCTGTTGCTGCTGCTGCTCGGCGGGCAGCTGGTCGCCGCGCTGTTCCTGCCCGACACCGTGAAGCCGCGCCCCGGCGTGTGGGCCTCGCTGAAGCCGCAGGTCAACATCCCGCCGCAGGCGCGTGCCACGCTGTGGCGCATCCTGCCGCTCAACACGGCCGGCTGGGCCCTGGGGGGCTTCTACCTGTCGCTCGGCCCGACGCTGGCGAAGCTCGTGACCGGCACGGCCACGCCGCTGGCCGGCGGGGCGCTGATCGCGACACTGGTGCTGGCGGGCGCCGGCGCGATCCTCGTCGTTCGCCTGCACCCGCCGCGTGCGGTGCTGGCCGGCAGTGCGCTCGCGCTGGCCGGGGGGCTGGCGCTGACGCTGGTGGGCGTGCATGCCGCCTCCGCGGCCCTGTTCTTCGGCGGCACGCTGGTCGCCGGGCTGGGCTTCGGCGCCGGCTTCAACGGTGCGGTGCGCAGCCTGGTGCCGCTGGCGGCGCCGCACGAACGCGCCGGCTTGATGTCGGGTTTCTTCGTGCTCAGCTACCTGGCGTTCAGCGTGCCTGCCATCGCCGCCGGCCTGTTCACCGGCTGGTTCGGGCTGCATGCGACGACGCTGGGCTACGGCAGCCTGCTGGTCGCGATGGCGGTCACCGCCTACGCCGCGATGCCCCGGCAGCGTTGAAAGCTCAGGGGCGCACGGCAGGCGATTCCAGCGCCATGCCGCGGTCGCGCCACGCGAGGTACAGCGACAACTCGACCAGCGCGGCCGACCCGGCCGGCCACGGCTCGGCGCGCACGCCGGTCATGCAGTTGCGCAGCCGGCGCTGCAGCGAGCCCAGGCCCTGCCACTCCAGCCGGTACAGCGGGTAGCCGTTGGCGTGCCCCTCGGGAATCGGGCTGCCGGCCAGGCGCTGCCCGGCGCGCTCGTCGTGGCACTGCGCACACGACAGGTTCAGCTGGCCGATGCGCTCGCGCCAAGCCGCCTCGCCGCGCACGCGGAACGGCTGCAGGCGCTCGTCGGCCGGCGGTGCGACCGGCAGCCCGCGCGACTGCAGGGCCACGTGGCTCTCGAGGGCCAGCAGGTCCTGCTGCTCGACCGGCAGTGCCGTGGCGCCCTGGTGCCGCTCGCGGCACAGGTTGATGCGCTGCGCCAGGTCGACCGGGTGCTGCAGCGTCTCGTCCCAGGCCGGGTAGCGCGCCGCGACACCGCGCATCGACACGCGCGCATCGCCATGGCAGCCGGCGCAGGATGCAGCCGCCGGGCCGGGCGCGCGCTCCCACAGCGCGGCACCGTCCTGCACCCACAGCATGCCGGGGTTCTGCGCGTCATCGCGCTGCATCGCCCGGGTCTGCGGGCTCATGTCCTCGAAGCCGGAGCGGCGCGCCGGCTGCGCGGCCGCCCCGAGCGCGGCCAGCAGCAGAAGCAGCCCGGGCACCCGCGTCATGTCACGGCCAGCGCCACCGTCTCCGTCTGCGCGAAGCCGTGGTCGCCTTCCCAGCTGAAACTCAGCGTGCCACTGTCGGTGGCGACGGTGAAGAACGAGACGTACGGATTGGCCGCCACCGCGGCGAACAGGTCGGCACTGAACACCAGGTCGCCGTTGTAGCGGCAGCTGAAACGCGTGATCAGGTTGCGCGGCAGCAGCAGGCCATCCGCCCCGGGGCGGAAGCCGGTCTCCATCGGGTGCGCGATCAAGGCGCGCAGCTCGATGACCTCGCCGCGTTTCGCGGTGGCCGGTGAGGTGATCAGCGTGCGGGCCATCGCGGCGCTACTCCAGGCACGCGGCCAGCGTCACCAGCACGTCGACGCTGTGCGACCAGAAGGTGCCGTCGCTCAAGCGCGCCACCGCCACCAGCTGCTGCGAGGTCGCCAGGCGAATGCGCGTCGCCACCACCGCCTTGCCGGCACGCGGCCCGAGCGTGAAGCGCACCACGTCGCGCTGCGGGTTGCGCTCGTTGAACACCGCGATGCCGGTGACGTGCTCGGCGGCCGTCATCGGGCTGTCGACGCTGATGGTGACCGGCACGCCGTTGCCGTTCTCCACCAACGGCGGGATGTCGAACCTGAGCTTGCCTGTCTTCACCGGTGCACCGGACGCGTAGTTGGCGATGGCCGACTGCATCTCGAAGGCCGTGGCCTGCGCCGGCCGCACCAGCAATGCCAAGCCGCCGGCTGCACCGAGCTGCAACAGTTCGCGGCGCTGCAATGCGAGCTTCATTGCAGCGTCACCAGCCACGCAACCACATCCTCGACCTGCTGCGCATCGAGCACCGGCCGCCCCTGCCACGCCGGGCCCACGCGCTGCAGCCCGGTGGTGTCGTGGTACGGCGGCATCAGGGTCTGCGGGTTCAGCCGCCGCGCATCGACGACCCGCAGCCGCAGCTGCGCGGCCGACCAGCGCGCGCCGGCGCCGGCCAGGTCGGGCGCGAGATTGCCCTGGAAGCGTTCCTCGGCGATCGGCGCCGGGTGGCACAGCAGGCACAGCCCGGCCTGGCGGCTCGCGACGATCGCGCGGCCGCGCTGCGGGTCGCCGGGCGCATCGGTCAGCGGCGCCGGAAGGCCGCCTCGCGGCCCCGGCGCCGCGCAGGCCGCCAGCAGCATCGCCGCCGCCCACGGCGCCGTCGCGCGCATCACGCCGTCTTCAGCGAGTGGTTCTTCAGCGGCAGGTCGCGGATGCGCTTGCCGGTGGCCGCGAAGATCGCGTTCAGTACCGCCGGCGCCGCGACCGCGATGGTCGGCTCGCCGACCCCGCCCCAGAACCCGCCCGACGGCATCACCACCGTCTCGACCTTCGGCATCTCGTCCATGTGCAGCACCGGGTAACTGTCGAAGTTCGTCTGTTCGATGCGCCCGTCCTTCACGGTGCAGCCGCCGTACAGCGCCGCCGACAGGCCGTAGACGAACGAGCCTTCGACCTGGGCCTCGATCTGCTGCGGGTTCACCGCGTAGCCCGGGTCGGTGGCCGCGACGATGCGGTGGATCTTCAGCTTGCCGTCCTTGGCCACCGACACCTCGGCCACCGCCGCGACGTAGCTGCCGAAGCCCATGGTCTGCGCGATGCCGCGGTACACGCCCTTCGGCAGCGGCTTGCCCCAGCCGGCGCGCTCGGCGGCAGCGTTCAGCACCGCCAGGTGCTTCGGGTGCGCGGTCATCAGCTTGCGGCGGAACGCCAGCGGATCCTGCTTCGTCGCATGCGCAAGCTCGTCGACGAAGCACTCGAGGTAGATGGTGTTCTGGTTCAGGTTGACGCCGCGCCAGAAGCCCGGCGGCACGTGCGGGTTGCGCATCGCGTGGTCGATCAGCAGGTTCGGCACGCCGTAGCCGATCGACGCCTCGGGCCCCGGCGCATTGAGCCCCTGGAACACCACCGGGTCCTTGCCGTCGCGGATGTTCTGCGGAAACACGCCGGCCAGGATCGACTGCCCCGAGATCCGCATGTGCAGCGCCGTCAGGTTGCCCTTCGCGTCCAGCCCGGCGCGCAGCTTGCACTGCGTGATCGGGTGGTAGCGGCCGTGGGTCATGTCTTCCTCGCGCGACCAGATCAGCTTGACCGGCGTGCCGGGCATCTCCTTCGCGATCGCCACCACCTGGTGCACCCAGTCGTGCACCGCGCCGCGACGGCCGAAGCCGCCGCCGAGCAGCAGCTTGTAGACCTCGCACTGCGAGGCCGGCAGGCCCGAGGCCTCGGCGGTGGCGGCGTGCGCGGCCTCGCCGTTCTGCGTCGGCGTCCAGACCTCGCAGCGCGCCGGCGCGCCGCCCGCGGCCGGCGTGAACTTCGCCGTCGCGTTCATCGTCTCCATCGTCGCGTGGTTCTGGAACGGATACGAGTACACCGCCTCGATGGTGCGCGCCGCCGACGCCAGCGCGGCGCGCGCGTCGCCGTTCGCGTTGCCGACTGCCGCCTCGGGGGCGTCCAGCCCGGCCTTCAGCGTCGCGGCGATGTCGGCGCTGCCGATCTTCGCGTTCGGGCCTTCGTCCCACACCACCGGCAGCGCGTCGAGCGCCGACTTGGCGCGCCACCAGGTGTCGGCCACGACGGCCACCGCGCTGTCGCCGACGCGCAGCACCTTCTTGACGCCCGGCTTGTTGGCGATCGCCGCGGCATCGAAGCTGGCCAGCTTGCCGCCGAACACCGGGCAGTCGCGGATCGCCGCGTTCAGCATGCCGGGCAGCTTCAGGTCGGAGCCATAGACCTGCGAGCCGTCGAGCTTGCCGCGCGTGTCCAGCCGCGCGAGGCGCTTGCCGGCGAGTTTCCAGTCCTTCGGGTCGCGCAAGGCCACGTCGGCCGGCGGCGCGAGCCTGGCCGCGGCGAGCGCGACCTTGCCGTACGTGGTGCTGCGCCCGCTCGCGGCGTGCGTGATGACGCCCTTGTCGACCCGGCATTCGGCGGCCGGCACCTTCCAGTCGTCGGCCGCGGCCTGCAGAAGCATCGTGCGTGCGGTGGCGCCGCCCTTGCGCACGTAGTCGTGCGATTCGCGGATGCCGCGGCTGCCGCCGGTCGAGAAGTTGCCCCAGGCGCGCTTGCGCGCAAGGCTCTGCCCGGGCGTCGGGTACTCGGTCTTCACGCGCGCCCAATCGCAGTCGAGCTCTTCGGCCACCAGTTGCGCGAGCCCGGTCAGCGAACCCTGGCCCATCTCGGAGCGGGCGATCCGGATCACCACCGTCTCGTCCGGCTGCACGACGACCCAGGCGTTGATCTCCGGCGCGGCCGCGGCCGGCGTGGCGGCCTGTGCAGCGGCCTCGTCGATGAACGGGATGTGGAACGCGACCACCAACCCGGTCGCACCCGAGCCGGCGAGGAAGCTGCGGCGCGACAGTACCGCGCTCATGACGCGCTCCCTTCGACGTGCTGGATGTTCAGCCCGGCGCTCTTCGGGTCACCGCCCTGCGCCGCCGCCTTGATCGCCGCGCGCACCCGGTTGTAGGTGCCGCAGCGGCAGATGTTGGTCATCGCGTCGTCGATGTCGGCATCGGTGGGCCTCGGCTTGGCCTTCAGCAGCGCGGCCGCGGCCATGATCATCCCGGACTGGCAGTAGCCGCATTGCGGCACGTCGAGCAGGGCCCAGGCCTTCTGCGCCGGATGCGACGCATCGCGCGACAGGCCTTCGATGGTGACGATCTTCTCGTCCGGCCCGACCGTCGACACCGGCCGCACGCAGCTGCGCGTGGGCACGCCGTCCAGGTGCACGGTGCAGGCGCCGCATTGCGCGATGCCGCATCCGTACTTGGTGCCGGTCAGGCCGAGCTGCTCGCGCAGCACCCACAGCAGCGGGGTGTCGGGCTCGGCGTCGAAATCGCGAGGGCTGCCGTTGACGTTCAGGCTGGGCATGTCTTGTCTCCCTGGGGATGAGCGCGGAGCATCTCTCAGGAGGGTCGCAGGCCGAAGCCCCTGACGCGCAAAGGGGACGAAATCCGTAGGTTACTGTCCGGCCTCCAAGATGCCGGACCCGCGTGGAGGAGACACCCGCATGACTTCGCTGCACTTCGGCACCGCCGCCTGGCTCGCGCTGGCCCTGGCCGGGGCCGCCCGGGCCCAGTCGACGGCGGACGCGCTGCAACTGCGCTCGCTGGCCGCCACCTGCGCCGCCTGCCACGGCACCGACGGACGCGCGGTGGCCGGCGCGGCGATGCCGGCCCTGCAAGGGCGCAGCCGCGACGAGCTGCTGGCGCAGCTGAATGCCTTGCGCGACGGCAGCCGGCCGTCCACCGTGATGCAGCAGATCGCGCGCGGCTACACGCCGGCGCAGCTGGCGCAACTGGCTGCGTACTTCGCGGCCCCGGCGCCATGAAGCGCCGCGAACTGCTGGTGGGTGCCGGCGCGCTGGGCCTGGCCGCCTGCGCCGCCCCGCCCGTGCTGCCGGGCCGCGCGCAGGTGGTCGTCATCGGCGGCGGTTTCGGCGGCGCGACCGCGGCGCGCTACGTGCGGCTGCTGTCGCAGCAGCGCGTCGACGTCGTGATGATCGAACCGCAGCCGCGCTTCGTCTCGTGCCCCGGCTCCAACCTCGTGCTCGCCGGCACGCGCCGGCTGGAAGACCTGACGCTGTCGTACGACGCGCTGACCGGCCGCCACGGCATCACCTGGGTGCGCGACGAGGCGAGCGCCATCGACACGGCGCGCAAGCGCGTGACACTCGCGTCGGGCGCGTCCATCGGCTACGACAAGCTGGTGCTTTCGCCCGGCATCGAGCTGATGTTCGACGAGGTGCAGGGCTTGCGCCAGGCGCACGACGACGGCCGCCTGCTGCAGGCCTGGAAGGCCGGCCCCGAGACGCTGGCGCTGCGGCGCCAGCTGGAGGCGATGCCCGATGGCGGCGTGTTCGCGATCGCGATCCCCGAATCGCCGTTCCGCTGCCCGCCCGGGCCGTACGAGCGCGCCAGCGTGGTCGCGGCGTATTTCCGGCGCGCCAAGCCGCGTTCGAAGGTGCTGGTCCTGGATGCCAACGCCGACGTCGTCTCGAAGCCGGCGCTGTTCAAGGCCGCATGGCGCGAGCTGTACCCCGGCATGGTCGAGTACCGGCCGCAGCACAAGGCGATCGGCGTCGACGCGGCGCGCGGCACCGTGCGCATCGAGCTGCAGGACGACGTGCGCGCCGACGTGCTGAACGTGCTGCCGCCGATGCGCGCCGGCGCGCTGGCGGTGAACAGCGGGCTGGCCAATGCGGTGAACCGCTGGTGCCGCGTCAACTTCATCGACTTCGGCTCGACCGCGGCGCAGGACGTGCACGTGCTGGGCGACGCGATCCAGATCGCGCCGGGCATGCCCAAGAGCGCGCACATGGCGAACGCGCATGCCAAGGTGGCGGCGGCGGCCATCGTCGCGCAGTTGTCGGGCGTCGCGGTCAATGCACACCCGGTGCTGACCAACACCTGCTACAGCTTCGTCGACGACGCGAACGCGATCCACGTCGCGAGCGTGCACGAGTACGTCGCGGCCGAGTCGACCTTCAAGCCGGTCGCCGGCGCGGGCGGCGTCTCGGCGCAGCGCAACGAGGCCGAAGCGGCCTATGCCGCGGCCTGGGCGCAGAACATCTGGGCCGACACGCTCGGCCTCGCACCCGGAACCTGAGCCTGCCGGCATGTGGTCGCGCCTGGCCTCGCACCCCTGGGCCTACCCGGCGCTGGAGACCTTGCACGTGATCGGCATCGCGATGCTGTTCGGCGGGCTGCTCGTCTTCGAGCTGCGGGCCCTGGGCGTGGGCCGCGCGCTGGGCGTGGCGGCGCTGGCGCGGCTGACGCTGCCGACCGCGCTGGCGGGCTTCGGGCTGTGCGCGCTGACGGGCCTGGCGATGTTCGCGACCCAGCCGCAGGAGCTGCTGGCCAACCCGGCCTTTCGCACCAAGCTGCTGCTGATCGTGGGGGCCGGCGTCAACGCGCTGTACTTCCACCTGCGCGGCGGGCTCGCCGCCGAAGACCGGCTGGGGCGCTTCCAGTGCCTGCTGTCACTGGGGTTTTGGGTCGCGGTCATCATCTGCGGTCGCTGGATCGCCTACGTCTGATCCCGGGGAGACTGCCATGCAACGACGTTCCGTTCTCGCCGCGCTGTCCGCCTTCGGCCTGCCGGCGCTGGCCCACCACGGCTGGAGCAGCTTCGACCAGGAACGCCCGCTCTACCTGGCCGGTCGCGCCGGCAAGGTGTCGTGGCGCAACCCGCACGTCGAGCTCGAGCTCGAACTGCCCGAGCGCCTGAGCCTGCCGCCCGACCTCAAGCAGCGCCCGCTGCCGCGCCAGAGCGCCGAAGTGGACGGCGAGGCGCTGCTTGCCAAGGCCACGCTGCCGACGCGGCGCGACCGCCGCTGGGAGATCGAGCTCGCGCCGCTGACGCGCATGCAGGCCTGGAACATCGACGAGATCAAGCCCGGCACCGAGCTGTCGGTGCTGGGCTTCACGCATCCCGGCGAACAAGGCGATGCGGTGCTGCGCGCCGAGTACCTGTTCGTCGGCGGCAAGGCCTACGGGCTGCGCTCAGCGCCGGCCTGATCGCCCGGACCACCACAAGGACGGGGAGATCCATGGAGGAGGTTGTCGCGACCGGTCCGGCGCCCGCCAGGCACATCGCCTGCCCGCGCTGCGCCGCGCCGATGCGCGTGCTGTCCTTGTCGTCGCACAAGGGGCAACCGGTCACGGTGGAGCATTGCCCCGGCTGCCGCCTCGTGTGGTTCGACGCGTTCGAATCCGTCCAGCTCGACAGCTTCGGCTGGGTGCGGCTGCTGCGCGAAATGGAAGCCGGCACGGGCCGCCCGCTGGCCGAGGCCCAGGTCGCGCACCCGGCCTGCCCGACCTGCGCCGCGACGCTGAAGCAGGTGCAGAACCGCTCGCGCTTCGGCCTCTTCGCGGCGCTGGAATGCCCACGCCGCCACGGCCACCTGCACAGCCACAGCGGCCTGCTGGCCGAGCGCGGCCTCGTGCGCCCGCTGGGCGTGGCCGAGCGGCGCGCGCTGGCACAGGAGAAGCACGCGCTGCACTGCCTGAACTGCGGCGGCGCGGCCTCGGCCGGCGACGACCACTGCAGCTACTGCGGCACCGCGTTGGTGGTGATCGACATGCCGCGGCTCGCACACTCGCTGCGCCTGCAGCTGGACGGCATGGGCGCATCGCCGCAGGCGATCGGCCGTGCCACCGCATGGCCCTGCCGGGCCTGCGGCGCGGCCCTCGACCCGGCGCGCGACACCCGATGCGCGCACTGCGGCCACATCGTCGTCGCGCAGAACCTGCCGGACATCGATCCCTTGCTGGAAGCGGCCGAAGCCGATCTCGCCGCCGCGGCGGCGGTCGAAGCGAAACGGCTGGCGCGCTATCCCAGCACGCAGCGCCCGCGCCGTGCCGCTGCACCGATCCAGGCGCCCTCACGCGCCGCCCGGCGCATCCGCCAACTGATGCTGTCGGGCTGGACGCCGTTGCTGATCGCCGGGGCCGCCGCGCTCGCCATCGTGTCGTTCGTCTTCGCCGACCTGCACTGGCCGGCACGCCCACCGCTGGAGGCGCTGCGCGACCAGCGGCTGGGCGAGCGCCCGGGCTCGGCGTGGGTGCTGCTGCCGGCCTGGCGCAGCCTGCAGCCCGACGACCGCAACGGCCTGCAGGCGCTGCGCCGCGGGCTGCTGGCGGTCCATCTGCGCCAGCTGGGGGGCGAGCACCTGCCGGCCACGACCACGCTGGGGCAGGTCATCGACGGCACGCTGCCGCCATCCCGGCGCCAGGGCGACGTGGCCGCCCGCTGGCATGCCGAGCTGTCGCGCGTACTGAAGCCGGAACCGGCCGCCACCGAGCCGCCGCTCGGCGAGGAAGCCGCCGCGTTCGGCGGACGCCTGTCGCCGGCGGCGCCGGACGTGTGGATCCAACCCGAGTCGCGCGCCGCCGCCCTGTGGGCACTGACGGTGCGCAACACCGGCAGCTTCACGATCCTGGCCCGCCAGCTGGCGGTGCGCATCCCGGCCGGGGGCCGCTCGGGCGTCGGCTGGCGCTGCCACCCCGCGCGCGGCGCCGACCCGGCGCTCGCGCCGGGGGCCAGCCTGCTGCTGTTCTGCCGCACCACGGTGGCGCCCGCCTACCAGGAGGAAGCGTGGCAGGCCGCGATGCAGATGCTGCGCAGCGGCGAACCGAGCGACCTGCAATGGAGCGACGAGGCCCTGCAGACGCCGGCCGGCTTCGACGCCGCCACCGACCGCCTGGTGGCCGATGCGCTGAAGGCCCCGGTCTCGGCCGCGCCGCAGCGTTCATGGCGCGAGCGCTGGTCGATGTTGACGTCGCCGCGCCGGCAAGCCGTGTGGCTGGCGGGGCTGGTGGCGGCATTCGCTGCCTTCTGTGCGCTGGCCCGCGGGTTCGGCGAACGCCGGGCGGTCGTCGCGACCCTGCTGGCGGCGGTGCCGGCCAGCACCTTGGCCGGCCGTGGTGAAGGCGCGGCCTCGGTGCTGCTGGTTGGCATGTACCTGGCGCTGTCGGTGCTGCTCGCCTTCGGCCTGGCGTTCGGCGCCCGCGTCTACACGCAGCTGTTCTTCAGGCGTTTCGGCTAGCCTGCGGCACGACGCCCGGAAGCCGCGGTGCCCAGGGCGCCGAGGATGCCGCCGAGGACCAGCACGTACCACAGCGGGGCGGAGCCTGCCTCGCCACCGATGGCCCACAGGCCGGCCGCACCGGCCACCAGGGCCACGGCGGCCACCAGGGCCAGCAGCAGCAGCGGCACGGCCAGCGCCAGCGTCGGCAGCTTCACCGCCGGATCGCGGCTGCCGGCCACCAGCAGCGCATAGCCGACGAGCGTGAAGAGCGGGAACAGCACCCACAGGGTCAGGCCCGGCGACACAGCGGACATCCCGAGCGGTGCCGCCACCAGCGCGGCGGCAGACAGGAAACCCAGTGCGGCCAGCACGCCGCCGACGATTGCGATCAGCATGGTTGAAGCGAAGCGGTAAAGGTGCGGCAAGGATAGCGCGGCGGCTCCTGGTGCCCTCCCTGCGTGATCCCGCATCCAGCAGATGTCCCGATCGGGGGCTTGATCCGTCATCGAACGCCCCTATAATTCTCCTTGCTAGCACTCTCGCATGTTGAGTGCTGACAACATCCAGTCACCGCCAAGGTGCCGGTGTTCCGCAAGTCAATGAGCGCCAACTTGCCTCATTGCCCACCAGAAGTCCCATTTTTTGAGACATCAAGGAGATGCTATGAAATTTCGTCCGTTGCACGACCGCGTCGTCGTCGAGCGCGTTGAAGCTGAAACCAAGACCGCTTCCGGCATCGTGATCCCCGACGCCGCCACCGAGAAGCCCGAGCAAGGCATCGTGCTGGCGATCGGCCCGGGCAAGCGCAACGACAAGGGCGATTTCGTGGCCCTGAACGTCAAAGTCGGCGACCGCGTGCTGTTCGGCAAGTACAGCGGCCAGACCGTCAAGGTCGATGGCAAGGAACTGCTGGTCATGCGCGAGGAAGACCTCTTCGCCGTGATCGAAGCCTGACCCCCGTCCCACTCAAGCAATTCGGAGAATCAACATGGCAGCAAAAGACGTCGTCTTCGGCGGTGAAGCCCGCGCCCGCATGGTCGAGGGTGTGAACATCCTGGCCAACGCGGTCAAGGTCACCCTGGGCCCCAAGGGTCGCAACGTGGTCCTCGAGCGCTCGTTCGGCGCCCCCACCGTGACCAAGGACGGTGTGTCCGTGGCCAAGGAAATCGAGCTGAAGGACAAGCTCCAGAACATGGGCGCGCAGATGGTCAAGGAAGTCGCTTCCAAGACCAGCGACATCGCCGGTGACGGCACCACCACCGCCACCGTGCTGGCCCAGGCCATCATCCGCGAAGGCATGAAGTACGTGGCCGCCGGCATGAACCCGATGGACCTGAAGCGCGGCATCGACAAGGCCGTCACGGCCCTGGTCGAGCAGCTGAAGAAGGCCTCGAAGGCCACCACCACGTCGAAGGAAATCGCGCAAGTCGGCTCGATCTCGGCCAACAGCGACGAGACCATCGGCAAGATCATCGCCGACGCGATGGACAAGGTCGGCAAGGAAGGCGTCATCACCGTCGAAGACGGCAAGTCGCTCGAGAGCGAACTCGAAGTCGTCGAAGGCATGCAGTTCGACCGCGGCTACCTGTCGCCGTACTTCATCAACAACCCCGACAAGCAGTCGGCGTTGCTGGACAACCCGTTCATCCTGCTGTTCGACAAGAAGATCAGCAACATCCGCGACCTGCTGCCGGTGCTGGAGCAAGTGGCCAAGGCCGGCCGTCCGCTGCTGATCATCGCCGAAGAAGTCGAAGGCGAAGCGCTGGCGACCCTGGTGGTCAACACGATCCGCGGCATCCTGAAGGTCGTCGCCGTCAAGGCCCCGGGCTTCGGCGATCGCCGCAAGGCCATGCTGGAAGACATCGCCATCCTGACCGGCGGCAAGGTCATCGCCGAGGAAGTCGGCCTGACGCTGGAGAAGGTCACGCTGGCTGACCTGGGCCAGGCCAAGCGCGTCGAAGTGGGCAAGGAAAACACCACCATCATCGACGGCGCCGGTGCCGGTGCCGACATCGAGGCGCGCGTCAAGCAAGTGCGCGTGCAGATCGAGGAAGCCACCAGCGACTACGACCGCGAGAAGCTGCAAGAGCGCGTGGCCAAGCTGGCCGGCGGTGTTGCCGTGATCAAGGTGGGCGCGGCCACCGAAGTCGAGATGAAGGAAAAGAAGGCCCGCGTCGAAGATGCGCTGCACGCCACCCGTGCCGCCGTCGAAGAAGGCATCGTGGCCGGTGGCGGCGTCGCGCTGCTGCGCGCCAAGCAATCGGCCGGCGCCATCAAGGGCGACAACCCCGACCAGGAAGCCGGCATCAAGCTGGTGCTGCGCGCGATCGAAGCGCCGCTGCGCGAGATCGTCTACAACGCCGGCGGCGAAGCCAGCGTGGTCGTCAATGCCGTGCTGAACGGCAAGGGCAACTACGGCTTCAATGCAGCCAACGACACCTACGGCGACATGATCGAGATGGGCATCCTGGATCCGACCAAGGTGACCCGCACCGCGCTGCAGAATGCCGCGTCGGTGGCCTCGCTGATGCTGACGACCGAGGCGATGATCGCCGAGGCGCCGAAGGAAGACGCACCGGCCGGCGGCATGCCCGGCGGCGGGATGGGCGGCATGGGCGGCATGGGCATGGACATGTAAGTCCTGGCACCTCGCCAACCTCGAAAGGGCTGCTTCGGCAGCCCTTTTTCGTTTTCGCTGCGCGAGGCGGCTCCCTTCTTTCGCAGCAAAGAAAGGCAGAAAGGTGATGGATAATGTTGAGAATCATTCTCATCATTACATCCCATGACCCGGCGCCAGCTCCAGATCGTTTCGCGCGTCGCCGCCAGCGTGCTCGGCGGCTGGTCCTTCACCTGGGGCTTCGTGGTGCTGGGCATTGCGCTGCTGCTGGCCGCCGGCATGCCGTACGCCGATGCGCAGACGCTGCTCTACCTGCTGGCCTTCCTGGTGTTCCTCGCCGCGTTCTGCTGGTCGTTCGCGGCGGCGAGCGCGACGCGCGTGTGGGCCGTGCTGCTCGGCGGCGGGGGCGCGATGACCACGCTCGGCTGGTGGCTGGCCCGCCTGCCCGCCGCCTGACCGGAGCCGCCCATGTTCCCCACCTTCCGCCTGTCGATGACCTGGCTGCACACCTGGTTCGGGCTGGTGCTCGGCTACGTGCTGATCGTCGTGTTCTTCTTCGGCTCGCTGTCGGTGTTCGACCGCGAGATCGACCGCTGGGCCATCCCCGAGACGCGCTTTGCGCCGCAGCCGATGCCGTCGTTCGACACGATGCTCGCGCCGATCTTCGGGCGGCTGGGGCCGCAGGCGGATGAACTGGCCGCCGCGCGCCAGCGCGTGCGCGGGCCGCTGCCCGACACGCTGGCACCGATGAACTGGGGCGCCTACACGACGCACCGCGACCCGGTGCTCGCGCTGTACACCGAGTACGCGGTGCCGAACAACCCGGACGACCCCGACGACCACGTGCACGGCCATGCGACGGTCGACCCGCGCACCGGCCGGCTGCTGCCCGATGACCGGCTGAAGATCGGCAGCGACTTCTTCTACCCGATGCACTACGGGCTGAACCTGACCTGGAAGGACCTGGGCTACTGGATCGTCGGCCTGGCGGCGCTGGTGATGCTGGCGGCACTGGTGTCGGGCGTCGTGATCCACCGGCGCATCTTTCGCGAGTTCTTCACCTTCCGGCCGCGCAAGCACGTGCAGCGCAGCACGCTCGACCTGCACAACCTGACCGGCGTGGTCGCGCTGCCGTTCCACTTCATGTTCGCGCTGACCGGGCTGACGGTGTTCGCCAGCATCTACCTGCCGGTGTCCGGGACGCTGCTGAAGCCGCAGGCGCAGGCTGCGGCCATGGCCGAGGCCAACGCCAAGGGCCTGCCGTTCAAGCCGGCCGGCGTGCAGGCGCCGCTCGCCTCGGTCGACGCGATGGTGGTCGAGGCGAAGCGGCGCTGGGCCGCGCGCGGCATGCCCGGCGAGGTCGGCTACCTGTTCGTCAACCACGTCGGCGACCGCAACAGCTACGTCACGCTGTACCGCGCCGGCAGTGACCGCGTGACGCTGGTCGGCCAGCCCATCCACTTCGAGGGCACCACCGGCCGCGTGCTGCTCGAAGAACCCGCGCCCAGTGCCGTCGCTGGCGTCAACGACTTCCTCACCGGCCTGCACCTGCAGCATTTCGAACACTGGCTGTTGCGCTGGTTCTACGTCTTCGGCGGGCTGTCGGGCTGCGTCTGCATCGCCACCGGCTTCGTCTTCTTCGTCGAGAAGCGCAAGCGCCAGCATGCCAAGGCGGGCGTCGGCGGGGCGCGCTGGGCGGACGCGGTGGCGGTCGCGACGGTCACCGGCATGCTGGTCGCCACGCTGTCGATGCTGGTTGTCAACCGGCTGCTGCCGGCCGAGCTGGCGCAGCGCGCCGACTGGGAGAAGGCCGCCTTCTGGGCCGCCTGGCTGCTCGCGGCAGCGCACGCGCTGTGGCGCAGCGCGCCGGTGCGCGAGGCTCGGCTGTCGCCGGCATGGGCCGAGCAATGCACGGCCGTGGCGGTGCTCGCCTTCGCCGCGGTGGCGCTGAACTGGGTCACGACCGGTGATCACCTGATCAAGACGCTCAGCGCGCACTACTGGCCGGTGGCGGGCTTCGACCTCGCACTGCTGGTCGCGGGAACCGTCGCCGCGGTCACCGCCGTCGCGCTGCGCCGCCGCGCAGGCTCGACCGTCGCAGGCACCTCGGCAACGGACGCAGCGGAGATCGCGAATGCATGAAGGCCTGCTGCTGACGCTGGCGTTGTCGTGCAGCCTGGGCGGCGTCGCCTGGCTGGCGCTGGCGATGGAGGTGCACTGGCAACAGGTGCGCGGCACCGCCGCCGGCCCAGCCCGGCGCACCGCGATCGGCTTGCGGCTGCTGGGCGGCGCGGCGCTGGCCGTGTCGTTCGGCGCCTGCCTGCTCGCCGACCACGCGACGATGGCGGTGCTGGTGTGGGTGATGTCGCTGGCCGCGTCCGCGCTGCTGGTGGCGCTGGCTTTGGCCTGGCAGCCCCGCTGGCTCGCCTGGCTCACACCGGGGGCGAAAAGGCAATCCCATTGACGCGTGGGTGCCTGCGGTGCGCGGCGTCGAGAATGCGTTCCCGCCGTCAAGGCTTCCACGGGAGGAGTTCGATGAAGACGATGAATCTGCTGCGCGTTGCCGCGGGCGGCCTGGTGTCGCTGCTGACCACGTCGGCGCTGGCCGCGGGCTGGACGCTGACCGACCTGGGCCCCGTGGGAGGCGCTTCCAGCGTCGCGGACGCCATCAACAACGCGGGCCAGGTCGTCGGCTACGCCGAGGCGGCCGACGGTTCGCCGCGCGCCGTGATCTGGACGGCCGGCGTTCCGACCGTGCTGAGCGCGGGGCTCGGCCGGGCCCTCGCCGTCAATGCCGGCGGCGTGGCCGCAGGCAGCGTCTTGAGTGCCGACGGAAGCCGCACCGACACCGCGCTGCTGTCGCCGTCCGGCGTGGTCGACGTCGGCACGCTGGGCGGCAGCTTCGCGATCGTCGCGGCGATCAACGACGGCGGCCAGTTCGCCGGCTACTCCCGGCGGGCGGACGGCAAGGACCACGCCTTCCTGGCCACGGCCTCGGGCATGGTCGACCTGGGCACGTACGGCGGCGATTACAGCCAGGCCTACGCCATCAACCAGGCGGGATTGGTGGTCGGGTCGGCCTACGACGCCGCGGGCAAGTCGCGCTGCTTCCTGTCCACCGGCGTCGGCCTGGTCGACCCGGGCACGCTGGGCGGCAGCTTCTGCAACGCATTCGCGGTCAACGATGCCGGGCAGGTCACCGGCAGCAGCGCCACCAGCGCCGGCATCGGCCACGCGTTCCTGATCGGCCCGCAAGGCATGGTCGATCTCGGCACGCTGGGCGGCAGCAGCAGCCTCGGCAAGGCGATCAACCGGCATGGCCACGTCGTCGGCTCCGCGCGGACGGCGAGCAACCAGACGCACGCCTTCCTGCATGACGGCACGACGATGGTGGACCTGGGCACGCTGGGCGGCACCACGAGCATCGCGACGGCCATCAATGCGCTCGGCCAGGTGGTGGGCAACTCGACGCTGGCCAGCGGCGTGAAGCAACCCTTCTTCCATGCCAACGGCGTGATGGTCAACCTGAACACCGTGGTTCCGGGCCTGTCGAACATCAACGCCGACAAGGTGCTCCTGAACGACGCCGGCCAGGTCGCCGGCACCGGCACGATCGGCGGGCAGCAGCATGCGTTCGTGCTGACACCGATCCCTTGATCCAGGCTCCGGCCACGTGTGGCGTGCGGCCGAACACCGCCCGCGGCGCCATCGACGGCTGACGCCGCCGCCGGGACGCCTCAGCCGAACAGCCCGGCCGCCACGTAGGCCGCGATGATGCGGTCGAAGGTCCCCACGTCCTCGCGCCCGCGCGCGATCAACTGGGCGCCTTCGATGGCCGCGAAGACGGCCAGCGCCTGCGACTCCAAGGCCTGGAGGCTTTCCTGCGGTCGCCGCCGGCCCAGCATGTCGGCCAGCCAGCGCGTGTTCACCGACGTGAAACGGTCGACCTCCACGCGCACCGCGGCCGGCAGGTCGTCGTACTCGGCCGTCATGATCCCGCACAGGCACATCCGGTTGTCGTTCTCCAGCGCCTTGCGAAACGCCGCCGTATAGCCCGCGACGAGCTGTGCGTGGTCCTGCGTCGATGCACGCAACTCGTCCAGGAACGTCGCGGCCTCGTCCGCGTACTGGCGAGCCAGGGCCGCAGCCAGGTCGCCCTTGGTCGGGAAGTGGTAGTGCACGCTCGCGCTCTTGATGCCGACCTCCTTCGCCAGTTCGCGAAAACTCAAGGCGTTGTAGCCATGGGCCTGGACCGCGGAACGGGCCGCTTGCAAGAGGATGTCGCGCGTCTCGGTGCTCATCACGGCAATGTAACACACTACCTACCGATAGATCAGATTGACGGATTCAACCGCCTCATCTACAGTGCGCCACTTACCTATCGGTCGATAGATAAATCATCAACCAGACTCCATCCATGAAGATCCATGACCGCCCCGGTTTCCCCAACCCCTCCCGCATCCGCATCGTGCTGGCCGAGAAGGGACTCGACTCGCAGGTCGAGTTCGTCCCGGTCGACCTGATCGCCGCCGAGCACAAGCAGCCGGCCTTCCTGGCCAAGAACCCGTCGGGCGTGCTGCCCGTGCTCGAGCTGGACGACGGCACGCTGATCTCGGAGTGCACCGCCATCACCGAGTACCTCGACAACCTGGACGGCCGGCCGACGCTGACCGGCCGCACCCCGCGCGAGAAGGCGCTGATCCACATGATGCAGCGGCGCGCCGAGGCGCAGGTCCTCGATCCCGTGGGCCTGTATTTCCACCATGCGACGCCCGGGCTGGGCACCGCCCTGCAGGCCTACAAGAGCCCCGACTGGCCCGGCCGCGCCGAGATGGGCCGGCGCGAAGGCGCGAAGGCCGTGGCCGGCATGCGCTACTTCAACGGCGTGCTGGCGGACCAGGCCTTCGTCGCCGGCGACAGCTTCTCGATGGCCGACATCACGCTGCTCGCCGGCCTGATGTTCGCGGACGCCGCCGGGCTCGGCGTGCCCTCCGAGCACCAGGCGCTGAGGCAGTGGCGCGAGCGCGTGTCGGCACTGCCGAGCGTGAAGAACCGCAGCGGCCAGGACTTCCTGCCCATCGACCTGAAGCGCCTGGGCTTCTGATCCGCCGGCGGCCGCCGAGGGTGCTCAGGGAACCTGCAGCTCCTCGCGCGTGCGGCCGCTCGCGAGTTGCTCCTTGAACCACTGCGGCGGCTTGCCCATCCCGCCCCAGGTCTGGGCCGGGTTGGCGGGATTCGCGTACTTCGCCGCCGACGGCTTTGCCGTCTTGGCCGGCAGGTACGGCTTCAACGCCTCGATCCCCTCGGCAATGGCGAAGCCGCCCATCTGCAGCTTCTTGGCATAGCCGTCGGCCAGCACTTTCAGTTCCTCGGTGCGCTTCTCGGCCAGCGCGGCCTCGGTTTTCTCCAGCAGAGCGCGCAACTCGGCATAGGACAGGCCTTTCAGTTCGTTCATGTCGGCGATCTTGGACAGGGTTGGATCAAGCGCCCTAGTCTATGCGCCGGCTAGATCTGCACGCGCGTTCCCAGCTCGACCACGCAGTTGTGCGGCAGCTTGAAGAAGTCGGCCACGCTGCCGGCATTGCGCGACATCGCGGCAAACAATGCCTCGCGCCAATGCGCCATGCCGGCGCCCCGGGTCGGCACGACGATCTCGCGGCTCAGGAAATACGAGGTCGCGCCGGGCTCGATCGACAGCCCCTGCAGCGCGCAATGGGCCAGCGCCTTCGGGATGTCGGGCTCGTCCATGAAGCCGTAGCTCACCTGGACGCGCCAGAAGCCCTCGACCAGCGGCGTCAGCTCGATGCGCTCGGCGTCGGCCACGCGCGGCACCTCCTCGAAGCGCACCGTCAGGATCACGTTCTGCTCGTGCAACACCTGGTAGTGCTTCAGGTTGTGCATCAGCGCCTGCGGCACGGTGTCGGGGTTGGCCACCGCGTAGACGGCGGTGCGCGGCGTGCGGTGCGCGCCGCTGTCGCGGGCGAGCGCGCCGATGAACGGCAGCAGTTCGGGGTCGTCGCTGCGGATGTGCTCGATCAGCAGCTCGCGACCGCGCTTCCACGTGGCCATGACCGCGAAGATCGCCGCGCCCATCACCAGCGGGAACCAGCCGCCCTGCAGGATCTTCAGCGAGCACGAGACCACCAGCACCGCGTCCACCACCAGGAAGGCCGAGGTGGCGGCCAATGCGACCGCCAGCGAGTAGCGCCAGACGTAGCGCACGACGAAGAAGGTCAGCAGCGTCGTGATGAACATCGTCACCGTGACGGCGATGCCATAGGCCGAGGCCAGCGCCGACGAACTGCCGAAGCCGATCGTGGCCAGCAGCACCGCCACCATCACGATCCAGTTGACGGTGGGCACGTAGATCTGGCCCGCTTCCTTCTCGGACGTGTTCAGCACGCGCATGCGCGGCAACAGCCCGAGCTGGATCGCCTGCTTGGTCATCGAGTAGGCGCCCGAGATCACCGCCTGCGATGCGATCACCGACGCCGCCGTGGCCAGCAGCACCGCCGGGATCAGCCAGGCCTGCGGGAACAGGCGGTAGAACGGACTCTCCAGCGCAGACGCATCGCGCATCAGCAGCGCGCCCTGGCCCATGTAGTTGAGCGCCAGCGCCGGCAGCACCAGGCCGGTCCACGCGAGGCGGATCGGGCGCGCGCCGAAGTGGCCCATGTCGGCGTACAAGGCCTCGGCCCCGGTGAGTGCGAGCACGATCGACCCCATGACGAGGAACAGGTGCCAGCCGCGCTGGTGCAGGAAGGCGACGGCCTCCAGCGGGTTCAGCGCCGCCAGGATGGCCGGCTGCTGCACGATCTGCACGACCCCGACGAGTGCCAGCACCGCGAACCACACGGTGATGACCGGCCCGAACAGCTTGCCGACCGCCTCGGTGCCGAACCGCTGGGCCATGAACAGGCCGACGATGATGGCCACCGAGATCGGCAGCACGTAGGGCTTCAGCGTCGGCGTGATCGCCTCCAGCCCTTCGACCGCGCCGAGCACCGAGATCGCCGGCGTGATCACGCTGTCGCCGTAGAACAGCGCGGCCCCGAGCACGCCGGTCAGCAGCAGCAGCGTGCGCCGGCCGGGTGTGCCGCCGGCCGCGAGGGCGGTCAGCGCCATGATGCCGCCCTCGCCCCGGTTGTCGGCGCGCAGGATCAGGATCACGTACTTCAGCGTCACCACCACCATCAGCGCCCAGAAGATCACCGACACCGCGCCGATCACGTCCGGCGCGTCCAGCGGCACGCCGTTGGCCGGATGGAACACCTCCTTCATCGTGTACAGCGGGCTGGTGCCGATGTCGCCGTAGACGACACCCAGCGCACCGAGCGTCAGCAGGCCCAGGCCCTGGCGGGTTTCGTTGTCTTTCATTGGGATCCCGAGGCGCGTGTCGACGCAGGGTTATAGCGGATCCCGTGCCTCAGGACCGGGTCGCGTCGAGCGCGAGGTTCAGCCGCAGCACGTTGACGCGCGGTTCGCCGAGGAAGCCGAGCCAGCGCCCCTGGGTGTTCTGCTCGATCAGGTCCTGCACCTGCCTGGCCGACAGGCCGCGCAGCCGCGCGATGCGCGCCGCCTGGAACTGCACGCCCGCGACGCTGAGCTCGGGATCGAGCCCGCTGCCCGATGCGGTGACCAGGTCGACCGGTACCGGCGCGCTGTTGCCGGGGTCGGCGGCGCGCAGCGCCTGGATGCGGCCCTTGACCGCATCGGCCAGCGCCGGGTTCAGCGGGCCCAGGTTGGAGCCGCTGGAGGCCGTCGCGTTGTTCGGCATCGGGCCGGTCGCCGACGGGCGGCCCCAGAAGTACTTGGGGTCGCTGAAATTCTGGCCGATCAGCGCCGAGCCGACCGGCTTGCCGTCGCGCGTGACCAGGCTGCCGGCGGCCTCTTCGGGGAAGGCCACGCGGCCGATGCCGGTCACGACGAGCGGGTAGGCGGCGCCGGTCAGCGCGGTCAGTACCGCGAACACGACAAGGGCCGGACGAACGATGGAGGTCATGGTGTCGATTCCTTCATGAGGTTCACACGAGGTGCAGCACGGTCAGCAGCAGGTCGATCAGCTTGATGCCGATGAACGGCACGATCAGGCCGCCGACGCCGTAGATGAAGACATTGCGGCGCAGCAGCGCGGCGGCGCCGATCGCGCGGTACTTGACGCCCTTGAGCGCCAGCGGGATCAGGAACACGATCACGATCGCGTTGAAGATCACCGCCGACAGGATGGCCGACGACGGGCTGGTGAGACGCATCACGTCCAGTGCGGCGAGCTGCGGGTAGGTGCTCGCGAAGGCGGCCGGGATGATGGCGAAGTACTTGGCCACGTCGTTGGCGATCGAGAAGGTCGTCAGCGAGCCGCGCGTCATCAGCAGCTGCTTGCCGGTCTCGACGATCTCCAGCAGCTTGGTCGGGTTGCTGTCCAGGTCGACCATGTTGCCGGCCTCCTTGGCGGCCTGCGTGCCGGTGTTCATCGCCACCGCGACGTCGGCCTGCGCCAGCGCCGGAGCGTCGTTGGTGCCGTCGCCGGTCATCGCGACCAGCCGGCCGTCGGCCTGGTGGTCGCGGATCATCTTCAGCTTGGCCTCGGGCGTCGCCTCGGCCAGGAAGTCGTCGACGCCGGCCTCGGCCGCGATGGCCGCGGCGGTGAGCCGGTTGTCGCCGGTGATCATCACCGTCTTGATGCCCATGCGGCGCAGCTCGGCGAAGCGCTCCTTGATGCCGCCCTTGACGATGTCCTTGAGCTCGACGACGCCGAGCACGCGGGCGCCGTCGGACACCACCAGCGGCGTGCTGCCCTTGCGGGCGACGTCGTCGGTGGCGGCCTGCACGTCGGCCGGGAAGCTGCCGCCCAGCGCCTCGACATGCTTGCGGATCGCCTCGCCGGCGCCCTTGCGCAGCTGGCGCAGCGTGCCGTCGCCGTTGTCGATGTCGACGCCGCTCATGCGCGTCTGCGCGGTGAACGCGACGAACTGCACCTTGTGGCTCGTCAGGTCGCGCTCGCGCAGGTTGAACTTCTGCTTGGCCAGCACGGTGATGCTGCGGCCTTCCGGCGTCTCGTCGGCCATCGACGCGAACTGCGCCACGTCGGCCAGCACCTGTTCGGTGATGCCCTTGGCCGGCACGAAGGCCGACGCCTGGCGGTTGCCGAGCGTGATGGTGCCGGTCTTGTCGAGCAGCAGCACGTCGACGTCGCCGGCCGCCTCGACCGCGCGGCCCGAGGTGGCGATCACGTTGGCGCCCATCATGCGGCTCATGCCGGCCACGCCGATGGCCGACAGCAGCGCCCCGATGGTGGTCGGGATCAGGCACACCAGCAGCGCGATCAGCGTCGTGATGGTGACCGGCGTGCCGAGCTTGGCGGCCTCGACGCTGAACATCGAGAACGGCAGCAGCGTCACGGTGACGACCAGGAACACGATGGTCAGCGCGACCAGCAGGATGGTCAGCGCGATCTCGTTCGGCGTCTTCTGGCGCTTGGCGCCTTCGACCATCGCGATCATGCGGTCGAGGAACGATTCGCCGGGGTTGACGCCGATGCGCACCACCAGCCAGTCGGACAGCACGCGCGTGCCGCCGGTGACCGAGGCGAAGTCGCCGCCGGATTCGCGGATCACCGGGGCCGACTCGCCCGTGATGGCGCTCTCGTCGACCGAGGCCACGCCTTCGATCACCTCGCCGTCGAGCGGGATCACGTCGCCGGCCTCGACCAGCACGACCGCGCCCTTGCGCAGTTCTTCAGCCCCCATCGGGTGCCACGAGGAGCCGTGGCGCGGCTGCTCCAGCTTCTTGGCGATGACCTTGCGCTTCATGCCGCGCAGCGACGAGGCCTGGGCCTTGCTGCGGCCTTCGGCCAGCGCCTCGGCAAAGTTGGCGAACAGCACGGTGAACCACAGCCACAGCGCCACGGCGAGGATGAAGCCCTGCGGGGCCTCGCCCTGGCCGCCGAGCGCCTGCACCCACAGCAGCGTCGTGATGATGCTGCCGACGTAGACGACGAACATCACCGGGTTGCGCCACTGCACCCGCGGATCGAGCTTGCCGAAGGCGGCGGCGATGGCCGGCCGGACCAGCGCCGGGTCGAACAATGAAAAGGATTTGACGGTTGTCATGATGGTGTCCTGTCGTGGCTCACTTCGGGGCCCACAACATGAGGTGCTCGACCACCGGCCCCAGGGCCAGCGCCGGCACGTAATTGAGCAGGCCGACCAGCAGCACGCTGCCGATCAGCAGCGAGACGAACAGCGGCCCGTGCGTGGGCAGCGTGCCGGCGGTGACGGCCAGGCGCTTCTTCGCGGCCAGCGAACCGGCGATCGCCAGCACCGGCACGATCACGCCGAAACGGCCGAACCACATCGCGATGGCAAGCCAGGTGTTGTAGAACGGCGTGTTGGCCGACAGGCCCGCGAACGCGCTGCCGTTGTTGTTGGCGGCCGACGTGAAGGCGTACAGGATCTCGGAGAAGCCGTGCGCGCCCGGGTTGGCGATGCCGGCCTTGCCGGCGTCGGCCAGCACGGCGATGGCAGCACCGGCCAGCACCAGGATCGGCGTGACGAGGATGGCGATCGACGTCATCTTCATCTCGTAGGTCTCGATCTTCTTGCCCAGGTATTCCGGCGTGCGACCGATCATCAGCCCGGCGATGAACACCGCCAGGATCGCGAAGATCAGCATGCTGTACAGCCCGGTGCCGACGCCGCCGAACACCACCTCGCCCAGCTGCATCAGCACCAGCGGCACCATGCCGCCCAGCGGCGTGAACGAGTCGTGCATCGCGTTCACCGCGCCGCACGAGGCGGCGGTGGTGATGGCGGCGAACAAGCCGGTGGCGGCGATGCCGAAGCGCGCCTCCTTGCCTTCCATGTTGCCGCCCGGCTGCGTGGTGCTGGCGACCTGGTCGACGCCCATCGAGGCCAGCAGCGGGTTGCCCTGCTGCTCCTGCGCCGTCACGACGATCACCGAGACGACGAAGATCGCCGTCATCGCGGCCAGCACCGCCCAGCCCTGGCGCATGTCGCCCACCATGCGGCCGAACATGAACACCAGCGCGGCCGGGATCAGGAAGATCGACAGCATCTGCAGGAAGTTGGCCAGCGGCGTCGGGTTCTCGTACGGGTGCGCCGAGTTGGCGTTGAAGAAGCCGCCGCCGTTGGTGCCGAGCATCTTGATCGCCTCCTGCGAGGCCACCGGGCCCATGGCCAGCGTCTGCTTGTCGGTCTTCAGGTCTTCCATCACCGGGTTGCCCTTGGCATCCTTCAGCGGCTGGCCGTCCGGGCCGTTCTTCGGCTGCTGGTAGCTCGTGGTCTCCAGCGTGCTCACGTCCTTGTAGGCGTCGAAGTTCTGGATCACGCCCTGGCCGACCAGGAAGATCGCGAACACCAGCGACAGCGGCAGCAGCACGTAGGCCGTGACGCGCGTGACGTCGACCCAGAAGTTGCCGATCGACGCCGACGACCGCGCGACGAAGCCGCGCACCAGCGCGATGACGACGACGATGCCGGTGGCCGCCGAGAAGAAGTTCTGCACCGTCAGCGCCAGCATCTGGGTCAGGTAGCTCATCGTCGCTTCACCGGCGTAGCCCTGCCAGTTGGTGTTGCTGACGAAGCTGATGGCGGTGTTGAACGACGAGTCGGCGCTGACCGCGGCCATCCCCTGCGGGTTGAGCGGCAGCACGCCTTGCAGGCGCTGCAGCGCATACACCGCCAGCACGCCCAGCAGGTTGAAGACGACCAGCGCGAGCGTGTACTGGCGCCAGCCCATCCCGGCCGACGCGTCGACGCCGGCCAGGCGGTACAGGCCGCGCTCGACGGCCTCGACCGGGCCGAGCCAGCGCGGGAAGCGCCCTTCGGCCACCGCGACCAGCCAGCGGCCCAGCGGCCAGGCCAGCAGCGCGAGGGCGGTCAGGTAGACCGCCAGTTGGATCCATGCCTGGGTGTTCATCAGAATTCCTCCGCCCGCAGCAGCGCGTAGACGAGGTACACGAGCAGGCCGAGCGAGGCCATGCCTGCGAGCCCATACAGCCAGCTCATGGGCGTGCTCCCAACTTGTCGCAGCCGATGAGCATGCCGACGATGGCGATGAACATCAGGGCGACGGCTCCCAGAAACAGAAAGTCCATGGACTCCTCACGAAGGTGATTCGGATGTCCGGGAGCGTAGGGATCAGCGCATCAAATCGGTATATAGATTCGGGCGCGGACGCTCGGCGCGGGAGTCAGATCGCGTCCAGGCAGGCCGCCAGGCCCTCGACCATCAGGTCCACCTCCGCCGGCGTGACGGTGAGCGCCGGCATGAAGCGCAGCACGGAGGGTCGCGGCGCATTGAGCAGCAGCCCGGTGTGGCCGGCGGGTCCTTCCAGCACCAGCTGCTCGCGGGCATGGGCGACCACGGCGGCAGCCACCGGCCGGCCGAGGTCGAGCGCGCGCAGCAGGCCGACGCCGCGCACCTCGCCCAGGCCGTGGCGCGCGGACAGTTGCTGCAGCCGATCGCCCAGGTGCTCGCCGGTGGCGCGCACCCGCGCCAGGAAGCCGTCGGCCAGCACCGCCTGCAGGACCGACAGGCCGACCGCGCACATCAGCGGGTTGCCGTTGAAGGTGCCGCCCTGGTCGCCGTGCGCGAACACGCAGGCCGGCTGCCGGGCCAGCAGCGCACCGATCGGCACGCCGCCGCCCAGGCCCTTGGCCAGCGTCATGATGTCGGGCGCGACGCCGAAGTGCTGGTGGCCGAACAGGTGGCCCAGGCGGCCGATGCCGGTCTGCACCTCGTCGAAGATCAGCAGCAGCCCGTGCCGGTCGCACAGCTCGCGCAGGCCCTGCAGGAAGGCCGGCGTGGCGGCATGCACGCCGCTCTCGCCTTGCACCGGCTCGAGCAGGATGGCCACGGTGTCGCTGCCGACCAGCGCCTGCACCGAGGCCAGGTCGTTGAGTTGCGCCTTGGGAAAGCCGGCCACCTGCGGCGCGAACATGCGGTCCCAGCCCGGCTTGCCCGACGCGGACATCGTGGCCAGCGTGCGGCCGTGGAAGGCGTCGCGGAACGTGATGATCTCGTGGGCGCCCGCCTTGTGCAGCTGCCCCCACTTGCGCGCCAGCTTGATGGCCCCTTCGTTGGCCTCGGCGCCGCTGTTGGTGAAGAACACCTGGTCGAACTCGCCGTGCCGGCACAGCAGGTCGGCCAGCGCGAGCGCGGGCGCATTGTGGAAAGCCGGGCTCGGCGTGAGCAGCAGGGCGGACTGCCGCGCCAGCGCGTCGCGGATGCAGGCCGGTGCATGGCCCAGCGTGTTGACCGCCCAGCCCTGCACGAAGTCGAGGTAGCGCCGGCCGCGGTCGTCCCACAGCCAGCTGCCCTCGCCGCGCACGAACAGCTGCTCGGGCCGCGCCGTGATGTCCATCAGCGACGTGTTCATCGGCGACGTGTTCATGCCGGAAGCTCCAGCATCAGCGCCAGGTTCTGCACGGCAGCGCCCGACGCGCCCTTGCCGAGGTTGTCGAAGACGGCGCTCAGCAGAACCTGGTCGTGGCTGTCGCTGCCGAACACCGCCAGCTGCAGGTCGTTGCTGCCATTCAGTGCCTGCGGGTCCAGCCCGGTCAGCGCGGCGCTGCGATCGGCATCCAGCACCTGCACATGGCGCTGCCCGCGGTAGCGTTCGGCCAGCAGCTCGCGCAGCGCCTGCGCCGGCATCGGCCGCTGCAGCATCGCGGCGTGCAGCGGGATGGTCAGCGCGATGCCCTGCCGGAAATTGCCGTACGACGGCACGAAGAACGGCCGGCCCTGCAAGCCCGCATGCCGCTGGATCTCCGGCACGTGCTTGTGCCGCAGCCCCAGGCCATAGGTCTGGAACGGCAAGGCCGCCGCGGCACCCGGGCCTTCATGGGCCTCGATGCCTTCGCGTCCGCGTCCGGAGTAGCCCGAGACGGCATGGATGCTCAGCGCTGCGTCGGCGCGCAGGCAGCCTGCATCGACCAGCGGGCGCAGCAGCGCGACGGCCCCGGTGGGGTAGCAGCCCGGGTTGCTGACGCGCCGTGCCTCGGCGATGTGCGCGGACTGCCGCGGCGACATCTCGGGAAAGCCGTAGGCCCAGTCCGCCTCGGTGCGGTGCGCCGACGACGCATCGATGACGCGCACGCGCGGATTGCGGATGCTGGCCACCGCCTGGCGCGCGGCCTCGTCGGGCAGGCACAGCACGGCCACGTCGCAGTCGTTGATGGCCGCGGCGCGCGCGGCCGTGTCCTTGCGCTGCGCCTCGGGCAGCGTGACGAGGGTGATGTCGCGCCGGCCGGCCAGTCGCGCCAGGATCTGCAGGCCGGTGGTGCCCTGGTCGCCGTCGATGAAAGCGCTCGCGCTCATGGGAGTGCTCCTGTGGTGAGGCGCGAAGCTTGCGGCGCGGTTGAGGATTGGTAAAGTTGAATGTCATGAACCTATCGTTCATCAAACCTGAACACCCATGAGACAACTCAATCTCGACCAGCTGCGCACGCTGGTGACGATCGCCGAGCTCGGCTCGTTCGCGGCCGCGGCGCGCAGCCTGCACCTGGCTGCGCCGACCGTCAGCCTGCACATGGCCGAACTGGAGTCGCGCCTCGGGGCCGCGCTGCTGCTGCGGCAGCGCCAGCGCGTGGTGCCCACCGGCATCGGCCAGGGGCTGGTCGAGCGCGCCCGCCGCCTGCTCGCCGATGTCGATGCGGCGCTCGACGAAGTGGCGCACCAGGTCGAGGGCCGTGCCGGCCGCGTGCGGCTGGGCGCCTCCACCGGCGCGCTGGCCTGGCTGCTGCCGCAGGCGCTCGATGCGATGGGTCGCGACCATCCCGGCATCGACGTGCAGGTCGCGGTGCTCACGTCGCAGGAGGCCTTGTCGCGCGTGCAGGAAGGCACGCTCGACATCGGCCTCGTCGCGCTGCCGCAGGCCGCCGTCCGGGGCCTGCAGATCGTGCCGTGGCGCCGCGACCCGGTGATGGCCTTCCTGCCGCGGGCCTGGAAGGTGCCGCGCACGGTCACGCCGGCGTGGCTCGCGGCCCGCCCGCTGATCGCCAACGACGCCAGCACCCGCCTGCACCGCATGACGACGGACTGGTTCGCCGCAGCCGGCGAACAGCCGCAGGCGCGCATCGAGCTGAACTTCAACGACGCGATCAAGAGCCTGGTGGCCGCCGGGTATGGCGCCGCGCTGCTGCCGCTCGAGGAAGGCGCGGCGGCGCTCGATGCACGCATCGTGACCTCGGTGCTCACGCCGCGCCTGTGGCGCCCGCTGGGGCTGGCGCACCGGGCCGGCAGGCCGGAACCCGCCACGCGGCACATGCTCGAGGCGCTGGCGGCGATCCGGCAGCGCTGAGCGCGGCGACGGGCTCGGTGCCTACGCCGCCGAAATCCGATCCAGCGTCAACTCACCCATGCGTGCGTGCCTCGGGTGGTTCTCCAGTCCTGTTTCGAGCAAGAGCGCGCCCAACAGAACCGCCCATCCGCGCGCCCTCGCCCACAGGGCATCGGAGGTGTCCGGGTAGGCGGCCCGGGCCATCTCGCGGCTCTTCGGGCTCGGCAACACCATCCAGATCGCCGCCAGGTCGGTCGCCTTGTCGCCTGACGTGAGGTCTCCCCAATCGACGATGCCGCTGATCGAGCCGTGGTCGACAAGCACGTTCCGCGCGTGCAGGTCGCCGTGCAGCCATGTCGACGTCCCGTCCCAGCGCGCCTCGAGCGCGCAGTTCCATGCGCGCCACACGGCCGGCGTCACGACCGATGTTCGCGATTCGAGTCGCCGCAGGCGCTCTTCGACCACGGCGGCACGCTGGGCCAGCGGCACGCCCCGCACCTGGCTTGCGGGCGCGTCGGCAGGTGCCGCGACATGCAGGGATCGCAGGAAATCGGCCAGTCGTCCGGCCTGGCCTTCATCGGGCGGCATGAGGTCGGCCGTGATGCCGGGAAGCCATGGCAGCACGCTCCAGTTCCAGGGGTAGCCTTCGCCGGGGTGCCCGATCCGCACCGGTGCGGGGATGGCAATGGGCAGCGCTGCCGCCAGCGCAGGAAGCCAGCGCTGCTCGCGTGCAATCAAGGCGGCGGCGGCGGCCCGCCGCGGCAGGCGCACGGTCCAGCGAGTGCCCAGGCGGAACATGGCGTTGTCCCAGCCCGCATCCAGTGGAGAGATCGGCAGTGCGGACAAGTCGGGATGCTGCGCCATGAGCAGGCGGCGAACCTGGCCGGCATCGACCTCGAACTCCGACGCAGGCGTGCCTGTTTGAACTTGGGTCATGGCAAGGTCTTCTGAGAGTGGAGCGCCACCGGACGTTCGCCCTAAGGCCAGCCGACACCGGGTGCCGGAGCCTTGATGCAGAGGACTTGACCCGTGCGGGGCTCGGCGAACATGCCGTCGGGACCGTTCCAGGCAGTCGCCATGATGAACAAGGTACGCCTGTCCGCACCTCCGAGTGCGCAGGCGAAGCAGCCGCGGTCAATCTCGACCCTCTGCAGCACCTCACCGCCTTCCCGAACACGCACGCAACGCTTGTGGGGGACGTCCGCGTACCAGACGGCACCGTCCGCATCGAGACAGATGCCGTCCGGGACGCCGTCGCCAAGATCCGCCCACACCCGCCGCCCGGACAGGCTGCCATCCGCGCCGATGTCGAAGGCAGAGAGTCGATTCGCGTAGGACTCGGCGACGATCAGCGTCGCGTTGTCGGGCGTGACGAGCATGCCGTTCGGAAAGGCGAGGCCATCCGCCACCAGGCGAGCCGATCCATCGGGGCTGACCAGGGCGATGAATCCAGGAGCGAACGGCTCGCCGGCCATGAGATCGAAGCCGATGCCGTTGACGTAGGCGTTGCCCCGGCCGTCCACGACCAGTTCGTTTCCCGCTGGAGGCCGGGAGACCTTGCTCACGTCGCCATGGGTCACCAGCGTGCCATCCGCTTCCTTGCGCAGCAGAAGGCCGTCCCGCGCCGAAACGAGGAGCAAACGCCCATCCGGCAGCCAGTCGACGCAGCACGGGAACGAGGGCGCCCGCAGCACGATTTCGCTGTTGCCATGCAGGTCGACCGCAATGACCTCGCGCGAGCCCCAGTCGGAGAACCACAGGCGGTCCTCGTGCCAGCGCGGCTGCTCGCCGAAGACGATGCCTGTCATCAGGACCTTGAGTTCAGCCACTGCAGACTCCTACCTGCCGTCGAAGGCGGCTTGCAGCGCCGCGATGTCGAGCCGGGTCATTTGCATCATCGCGGCCATCGCGCGCTGTGCCTTGGCGGCATCGGGGCTCTTGAGCATGTCCATCATGGCCCGTGGCACGATCTGCCACGAGAGACCGAACTTGTCCTTCAGCCAGCCGCACTGGCCGGTGGAACCGCCTTCGCTCAGGCGCGCCCACAGGCGGTCGACCTCGGCCTGGTCGGCACAGTCCACGCAGATCGAGATCGCCTCGGTGAACGGAAACTGCGGACCGGCGTTCAGGGCCAGGAACTCCTGCCCCTCGATGACGAAGCGCAGCGTCAGCACCTTGCCCTTGAGCGTGGGCACGGCGTCGCCGTAGTGCGTGACCTCGAGCACCTCGCCCTTCTTGAAGATGGAGAGGTAGTACTCGACGGCCGCTTCGGCGTTGAAGTTGAACCAGAGGCAGGGCGTCAGCTTTTGCATGGAAGTCTCCTTGGGGATGAAGGCTCAGGCGCGACGGCGCCGTGCAGCCGAGGTCGACGGACGGGAACGGGTGATGCTCTCTTGGGCCGGGCCCGGAAGCAACGACGCCACGTACTGGCGCAGGTGCGCGATGGCGCGGCGGGCCGCGGCGGCATCGTGCTGGGCCTTGGCAAGAATGAAGGCACCCTGGAGGGCGGCTTGCGCGAAGAGCGCGACATCCAGCGGCTCCCACTTCGCCTTCGGGGCATGCAAGCGCTTGGCCTCGGACAGGTCGGCTGCAACGGTCCGGGCGTGGAAGAGGATGGCGCGGTTGCAGGCATCGCGGATGTCGGGATGCGTGCTGTAGGTCTCTTGCACCATCGTGCCCAGCAGGCAGGTGAAGTCCGGCAGGTCACCCTGGATCAGCGACGCGCGGAAGTCGATGTAGGCCAGCACGCGTTCGCGTGGATCGGCCACGCTGCGGAACGGGGCACTTTCGAAGAGGTTGCCGGTGACGCCCGTCCAGTGCTCGGTGGCGGCGACGGCCAGATCGTCCTTGCCCTTGAAGTGGTGGAAGAAGCTGCCCTTGGTGACGCCGGCTTCGCGGCAGATGTCATCGACCGAACTGCCCGCGTACCCCTGAACCCGGATCACGCGCAAGGCCGCGTCGAGCAGCTTTCGCTTGGGGCCTTCGGTGAGTTCCATCATCTTGCGCTCCATACCGATTGGTCGGTACAAGACAATACCAACCAGTCGGTATGGTGTCAAGGCGAATTGCTGCAGCGGGGCATCCGCGATTCCGGCTGCGCACTGCGGCACAGACCAGAAAAGGGTTCTGGTGCCTCGGGTCGGAGTCGGAAGACCGCACAGACGCTTGCTTGCGGATGGTTTGGCGAAATTACGGCGCACGCTCAGACGTCTCAGCGAGAAATAGATCTCTCATTCAGATGCCTTCCCCGCAGCGATTTTGAGTCATCGGTCACCGCCGCTTGAAACGTGGCCTCATGCTCGCTCCGTCTTGCTTGACTGCCTTCTGCCTCGGCGTCAAGGTGTGCTTGCCGGCTGCTTGCTCCTCGACGAGGAAATTCTTCAGCTAAGCCGTTTGTCGCAGCGATGCGCGCGCGCACGCCAGGAATGGCTCGATGAGAGGGCTCTCCCAATCGCTACGCCAACAGGCAGCGATGTCCATCTTTGCATCGACATTTCGGAAAGGCCTGAACACCATGCCCGGAGGTCGGCCGATCTGGGCGCATGCAGGCAGGATGGCCACTCCCTTGCCCGCCAAGACGAGCGCCAGCGCTGACACCATGGTCTCGACCCGCTGCGCAATCGGCATGCTGACATCGTGCCGCCGAAGCATCGAAGCGACGACGGATTTGTCGACATCCCCTTCGGGGAACGGGAGCCCGATGAGCGACATGCCTGAAAGCCGTTCCAGCGGGATGCTGGACATTCGGGCCAAGGGCGAATCTGCACGCACGGCGAGCATCAAGGGCTGACTTCCGATGCGTTCGGCCGTGATACCTGCCTGGGCGATGGGCGGAATGCAAATCGCCACAGACACTTTCGAGTCGGTGATGGCCGAGACGTTGTTGACGGCATTCAGTTCCACGTACTGGATTTCCACGTCCGGCAACCTGGCTCGAAGCACGTTCTCCAGCCGAGGGAGCACCAGATAAGACAGGACGAGCATGGTTCCGACAGTGAGTCGACCTTTGCTGCCTGACCCGATAGCCCGCGCAGCGTCGAACCCTTCATTCGCAAGGAGCAGTGCTTCCTTTGCACGCTTGAAGAACGCATTGCCCGCATCGGTGATCTCCATGCCGCGCGCCGCCCTTCGAAACAGGGGTGTGCCCACCGCCGCTTCCAGATTCTTGATGTGAACCGATAACGGCGGCTGGGCCATGTTGAGCCGGCGCGCCGCCCTTCCGACGCTGCCTTCTTCGGCGACGGCGACGAAGTAGCGGAGCGTTCTGAAATCTGGTGCGGTCATACGCCGGACATATGCCTTTTGACGGAAACAGTATTGGACGCGATGTTGCATCGCATCAACCATCTGCGCATGAAAATTTTTCCTCGCCTTCCAAGATCCGAGATCTGCGAGATGTCCGCAGCGCGAATGCGCACACTCGTCGCTCAACGTGAGCTCTCCCCGGTGGAGATCGTCGAAGAAGTATTGCGTCGGGCCGACGCCGTCCAGCCACACCTGAACTGCTTCATCACCCTCTGCCATGAGCAAGCGATGGCGAAGGCCAGGGATGCGGAAGCTGCAGTCATGAGGGGCGAGGCGTTGGGCTTGCTTCACGGCTTGCCCTTCACGGTGAAGGACATCGTCGACACCGAGAACGTCAGGACGACCTACGGCTCCCTGCTGCATCGCGACCACATCCCCACGCAAGACGCAGCGGCCGTGGCGCGCATGCGCCAGGCGGGCGGCATCCTCATCGGCAAGACGACCACGTCCGAATTTGGCGCCAAGTGCCTGACCGACGCCCCGCTTTTCGGCCGCACCCGCAACGCCTGGAGTGCAGCGCGTACGAGCGGCGGCTCCAGCGGAGGCGCGGCCTCGTCCATGGCGGCAGGCGTCGCGCCGCTGGCCATTGCGACCGACGGTGGAGGCTCGACTCGCATTCCCGCAGCTTGCAACGGCGTTGTCGGCTTGAAGCAGACCCTGGGCGTGGTTCCTCACAGCCAAGTGCAGGACGCGTTTGGGAACTACACCTACGTGACGCCCACCACGCGCAATGTGGCCGACACGGCGCTCATGTTGCAGGCGATGACCGGCGCCCACGGGTCCGACCCCTGGTCATTGGGTGTGCCGGCCCAGCGCTACTTCGACGACCTGCAGCCCGCCAACGACCTTCGCGGAAAGCGGATCCTCTACTGTGCGACGCTTGCCGGGCGGCCGATCGCCGCCGACGTCGCCGCCGCCTTCGATGCCGCCCTTGCAACACTGCGTTCAATGGGCGCAGACCTGGAGGAGATGTCGAGCGACGGGTATGACGTCGAGCCGGTGTGGCGGGTGATCAATCACACCAGCTGGCGTGGCCGCTTCGCCCCGCTGGCCGCAGCACATGCGGACCAGTTGAGTCCGTCGCTTCTGCAACAGCTCGCGCTCGTCGAGCACGTCGATGGGGTTGCCTTCCAGCAGGCCATGTTTGCCCGCACTGCGCTCTTTCGGAAGGTCCAGGCCCAGATGGAGACGCACGACTTCATCTTCACGCCGACCCTCTCGCGCACGGCCCTGCCGATCGACCAGGATCTGTTCGGCAGCATCGAGATCGATGGCGAGGCGTTTGCCGAGGTGCGACCGAATTGGTTTCCGTGGACGATGCCCTTCAACCTCACGGGCCACCCCGCCATCAGCTTGCCGTGCGGCGCAGGCCATGACGGTCTGCCTGTCGGCATGCAGCTCGTCGGTCGATTTCGCGAAGACATGCAGCTGCTGCAAGCCGCGGCGTCTTTCGAAGCCGCGCACCGGCCAGCGAACGCGCTGCCCGCCTTGGCCTTCTAAATTCACCTTCTCCGTTCTTCACTCAACTTGGCAGGTACTCCCATCATGGCCTCGTTCCTCAAGACACTCTTTCTCAGTGCGTCGATCGCTTTGATCGGCGCTGCCGCGCATGCCGACAGCAACGCGCCCATCCGGCTGGTCATCGGCGCTCCGCCGGGTGGCGCCCTCGACAATCTGGCGCGCTCGCTGGCAGAGGATTTGCGCACCACGCTCAAGGAGCCCGTGCTGGTGGAGAGCCGGCCCGGCGCCTCGACCCGGATTTCCATCGAGGCCGTCAAGATCGCACGGCCCGATGGACGCACGATCCTGATCGGTTCGACGCCACCCTTCGTCCTCTTTCCGATGACCTATGCGCGGCTGAACTATGACGTCGACAAGGATTTCATACCCGTCGCGCACCTGGCAAATGTTCCGACCGTCGTCTCCACCGGCGCGGACCAGCCGTTCAAGACGATTCCAGAATACGTGGCCTGGATCAAGAAGAATCCTGCCAACGCAAGCGTGGGACTGACCAACCTCGGCGGCGGGCTGCACTTCGGCGTGCTGCAGTTGTCCAAGGCCGTCGGTGTCCCGCTCACGCCGGTCACTTACAAAGGGGGTGCGCCGCTCGCGACCGACATCATCGGAAACCATGTGCCGATGGGCACCGACGCACTGGCCAGCCAGCTCGAACTCCACCGCTCGGGCAAGTTGCGCATCCTCGGCGTCGCAGGAATCAAGCGATTGAGCTGGCTGCCCGATGTTCCGACGATCAAGGAGTCGGGCTACGACGCCTTCGATCGTGCCAATGCCTCCTATGCTGCGTTCGTGCCAGCGGGAACGCCGAAGGAGGTGGTCGCGAAGCTGGAGGCGGCCCTTCTCGCCGCGATGCGCAATCCGCAAGTGCGCGGACAACTTGATCGCATGGGCCTTGAGCCGACAGGGCTCCCCGGCGCGGACGTGAAGCGGATCCTGGACGAGGATCGGGCGTACTGGCGCCCCATCGTCAAGGCATCGGGGTTCACGAGCAAAGACTGAAGCGATGCGATGACTGACGACCCAGACAGGGTTGGCTGGGCGGTGCTCGTCGCCGCGAGCTTGGGCGCGCTGCTGTGTTTCCTGAACCTCAGCGCGCTCAATGTCGCGCTTCCTGCTGTGGCGCGGAGTCTGCACGCCTCGCCAACGCAGGCGAGCTGGATTCTGCTGTCCTACATGCTGGTCAGTACCGTCTGCATTCTCAGCTTCGGACGGCTGGCCGATCTCTGGGGACGGCGTCACCTGTTCCTCGCGGGATTGGGGCTGTTTGTGGTCGCCTGTGCGGCATGCGCCGTCGCACCAAGCGCCGAAATGATGTTGGCCAGCCGCGCATGCCAAGCGCTGGGTGCGGCCGGCGTCATGGCAAACACCAGCGCATTGGTGAGCGACGCTTTCGGTCGCCGCAAGATGGGATTGGCGCTCGGCGTGCTCGCCATGGTTGCCGCGCTGGCCCAGGTCGCGGGCCCGCTGGCTGGCGGCTTCGTCGTGTCGTGGTGGGGGTGGCGCGTTCTCTTCATGCTCAATGTGCCTGTCGGGCTTTGTGTTCTGGCGTGGTCCTGGAAGGTCTTGCCAAGAAGCACGGTCGCCCGGACCGAGCGCTTCGACCCGGCCGGCGCGGTGCTTTCCCTCGCCGGGATCGGATGCGTGACCTATGCACTCTCGATGGTGGGGACCCGCGGGTGGACAAGCACGCCAGTGTGGGCATTCATGGCCGCTGGGCTTTGCGCCCTGCTTCTTTTCGCCGGAGCGCAAAAGCGTGCAGCCAGTCCATTGGTCGACCCGGCGCTGTTCAGCGACCCGGGGCGCCGGGCCGCATACGCCGGCATCCTGCTTCTGTCCATGACGCAAGCTGCGCCCCTGCTGTTGGTGGCCTTGTATCTTCAATCTTGCGCTGGCATGGAACCATCGGAGGCGGGCCTGCGCATAGCGCCGGTCGCATTCGGCATGTTGATGGCCGCACCGGTGGCAGGCTTCCTGAGTCGACGCATCAGGCCCGAACCCATCTGCGTGGGGGGAATGTTGCTCGCGGGATGCGCATTGGCGCTACTGGCGGCTCTGCTGCAGCCAGCGATCGGTGCCATGCAGTTGGCCACGTGCCTCTGGGTGCTCGGCCTGGGCATCGGAAGTTTCGTGACGCCGAACAACGCGTCGATCCTCCAGAGTGTGGTTCCCCAACGTCGAGGTATCGCGAACGGCGTCCGATCGACGCTGCAGAACACGGGCCTCATGGTGGGAACTGCGCTCACGTTGAGCGTGGCGATGGCACAGCTTCCTTCCGGCTCACAGCGCATGATTCTGGGACATGGTGGCCCAGGCCTTTCGACCCTGGATGTGACCACTTTTACGCAAGGAGCCAGATCTGCTCTTGCCATGCTTGCAGTCCTTTGCTTTACCGGTGCGGCCGTGATCGCGAAGACCTTCCGTCGGCCCGGGCGGCTGCAATCAGGGTGAAGCAGTCAGTCATCGGACGTCATGACGGCAGCAAGAAACCAATCGCTTCGTGCACCTTGGGGTCTGCCTTGGAATCGGTCCTAGAGCGGGTAGAGCGCGCGAGACCGACTGCCGTCGATGGGCTTGCGCGACAGCAGCAGGAACAGCACGAGCCCGGCCAGAGTCAAAGCGAACCCGGCCCACACCGCGGACAGTAGGCCATGTCCCTGCGCAATGGCCTGACCGCCGGCCCATGCGCCGATCGCGTTCGCGATATTCAAGGCCGCCAGGTTCACCGCGCCCATCATTGTCGGCGCATCCGGCGCCGCTCGCGTGAGCCGAACCTGAATGGTCGGGATCGCGACCATCATCGTGGCGCCCACGGCGAGCATGCCCGCCATCAACACCCAGGCGTTTCCGCCACCCACGGCCAGGATCGCCAGGGCGACCAGAGCGCTGCCGAAACCGGCCTTCAAACCTTGCGAGGGATGCCGGTCCGCCAGCCACCCGCCGACCACGTTGCCTGCGGTCATGCCGACGCCAAAGAGGGCCAGTGCGATCGGGATCCATGGCGCACCCAGCCCGGCAACGTCCGTCACGAATGGCCCGATGAAGGTGTAGACGGCAAAGATGCTGGCCACGCCCAAGGCAGCCACGGCCGCCATCGTCCAGACGGGCGCGCGGTTCAAAGCCCGCAGCTCCTGCAGCACCGGCCCGCCGTCCAACGCGCGGGAGCGTGGCACCCACATCCACAGGGCGATGAACGACAGCACACCCAGTGCCGATACGGCGACGTAGACATTGCGCCAGCCCAGCGCCTGGCCCAGCAGCGCGGCCAGCGGGGAGCCGACGATGGTCGCCACTGTCAGGCCCGTCATCACCAGGGCGAACGCCCGCCCACCTTGGCCAGGCCCGACGATGTAAGAGGCAACCACGGCGCCTGCACCGAAATACGCGCCTTGCGGAATGCCGCTCACGAAGCGTGCGAGCGCAAAGCTTCCCAACCCGGTCGCCACGGCCGAAAGCACGTTGCCGAGAACGAAGATCGCCATCAAGGCCAGCAGCAGACTCTTGCGGTTCAACTTCGCCGCCAGGATCGTCACGGCGGGCCCACCGAACACGACACCGAAGGCATAGGCTTCGATCGCATGCGTCGCGGCTGAAATATCGAGACGCAGTTCGGCCGAGAACAGCTGGATGATTCCCATGCTTGCAAATTCAGATGTTCCGATGCAGAACGTTCCGAGTGCCAGCGTCAGCAGGGTCAGCGTCTTTCGGCTGAGCTGGCGCGCATCGTTGCAATGCGTCTTCGCGGACTTGCACTGCGGTTCGTAGGCTTCTTCAAGCATCATGGTTCTCCCGTGTGGTGAACTTGCAAGGGCGTGACCGCCTCAGATGCCACACGGCAGAGGCGCTTGTGGATGCACCAGTCCGGCCTGTCGCAGCTCGCGCCAAAAGTCCGCCGGCACGACGGCGTCCAGCGCGGCACGGTCCTCGGCAATGCGCGCGGGTCGGCTGGCGCCGGGAATCACCGCGACAACCGCCGGATGTGCCAGCACGAATTGCAACCCGACAGCCTTCATGGACACGCGGTGCCGATCGGCAATCGCCTTGATGGCTTGCACCCTGGCCAGGATCGCCGGCGTGGCGGGGGCGTACTCGAAGTTGGGCCCGCCGACCAACGCCCCCGAGCTGTACGGGCCACCGACCACGACTCCCAGGCCCTTGTCGGCCACCTGCGGCATGACCCGCTGGAGTGCTCGCTCGTGGTCCAGCAGCGTGTAGCGGCCGGCGAGCAGAAAGCCGTCCGGCCGAGGCTCCTTCAAATCGAGCAGCAGTTCGATCGGCTCGACCCGATTCACGCCCAGTCCCCAGGCGCGGATCACCCCTTCGTCGCGCAGCCGGTCCAGCACCTTGAAGGCGCCCTTGCGCGCCGTCTCGAACACGCCGAGCCATTCGTCGCCGTAGAAGTCTTGCGCGACGTCGTGTACCCAGACGATGTCGACGCGGTCGGTCTTCAGGCGCTTCAGACTGCCTTCGATCGAGCGAAGGGTTGCATCCTCGGAATAGTCGTTCACGATCCGGTTGGCGCGGCCGTGCCTGAACACGTCGCCCTTTTCGCCGAGGTCGCGGGCAGCGACGTCCTCGAGCTCGTCGAGGACCAGGCGACCGACCTTGGTGCTGAGGACGTAGTCGTCGCGATGGCGCCCCGCCAGCCCGCGGCCCAGGCGGATCTCGGCCAGGCCGGCGCCATAGAAGGGCGCCGCGTCGTAGAAGCGCATGCCCTGCGCCCAGGCCGCGTCGACGGTCGCGTCGGCCTCGTCCTCGGGGATGGCGCGGAACATGTTGCCCAGAGGGGCGGTGCCGAAGCCCAGGGGGCCGTGGTGCAGGTGTTGGCGGATGCTCATGCGAACTCCTTGGGCGGTTGATGGGTCACGGCGGCAAGGGACAAGGTGGCGGGCGGCCCCGCATCACGCGAGTCCGTCACGTCGAGCGCCCGGCCCGAGGACAAACCACCAATGAGCAAGAACGCCAATGCCCCAACCCACCAGCACGTACGCCACCCAATAGGGTGCGCCCGTCCAGAGGTTGATGCCGGCAAGCATGGCCATGCACAGCACGAACACGATCCAGTGGACGCGAAAGCCACGCTTGCGCTCCGAGATGTCGAGCTTCTTCACGGTTTCCTCCTGTCTGGGGCAACGCCCCGGTGGCGTGCCGGAGCGCCCGATTCATCGAACCGATGCCCGCGCCGCCTGGTCGATGGCGTCGGCCACTGCCTCGGGCTGCGAGATGTACGAGGCGTGGCTGGCACGCACCTCCTTGATCGAGGCCTTCGCTCGGCCTGCCATCTGGCGCTGTGCGGGCGGCGGGATGATGCGGTCTTCGGTGCTCAGCACGTACCAGCTGCTGTGCGTTTTCCACGCGGGCTGCGACACCTTGGCCTCGAAGGCGGCCGCCGCTGGGGGGATCTGCGCCGCGGCCAGGAACGCGGCCTGTGCCGGCGGCAGGTCCTGCGCGAAGGCCTGTGGGAACACGGCGGCGTCGAAGAACAGGTAGCCGTCGGCCGACGGCTGCACCGGAGGCGGGGCGCCGCCTTCAAGCATCGACGCCACCGACTCGCCCGCATCGGGCACGAAGGCCGCCACATAGACGAGGCCCGCCACATTCGAGGCGTTGCCCGCCTCGGTGATCACCACGCCGCCGTAGGAATGGCCCACCAGCAGGGCCGGCCCGTTCTGCCGGGCCAGCACGCGCTGCACGGCGGCCACGTCCGCCGCCAGCGAAGTGAGCGGGTTCTGCACGATGCTGACGGCGTAGCCCTTGGCCCGCAGCAGATCGTGCACGCGGTGCCAGCCCGAGCCATCGGCCCAGGCGCCATGAACGAGAACGACGTTTTTCACTTTGGCTTTCTCCAGGGGTTGTTGAGCGCAGGCCGGCGCGCCTGCCAGCAGTGCCGCGACGAGCGGCACCATCAGGCGCAGCAGGTGGATGGGGTTCTTCACGACAAGGCTCCTTCAGCGGGTTGGAACAGGTGATGAAACAGGCGTCAGCGCGCGAGCCAGCCGATGGCCGGTGCGTGCAGGCTGTGGATGTACAGGCGCTGCGCGGTTTCGGTGGCGCCAGTCGTCTCCGGGTAGGCACCGGTGGGGTCCTGCAGGTCTTCGACGACGCGGCCGTCTTCGTCGATCGCGAAGACATGACCGTAGGGTTTGCCGAGCGGCAGCCATGCGCGCGGCAGCCGCAGCAGCACCTTGCGCAGAAAGGGCCGCTCGGCGAGGCTGTCGGCGGCGGGATTGCGCGGCTTGAAGAGGCCGACCCAGATTCGGCCGTCGCGGCCGCGCATCAGGTTGTCGGGGTAGCCGGGAAGGTTGTCCAGCAGCACGCGGGCCTGGGGCGTGGCACGCTGCACGTCGATGCCGCGTGCCGCAGCATCGAGCTTCCAGATCCGGTAGCGGCCGGTCTCGGCGACGAACAGCGTGCGCCCGTCGGCCGACAACGCGATGCCGTTGGCGAACGAGAAACCCCGGGCCACCACACGCGTGCCGTGCGCCACCGGGTCGTGGGCCAGCACGCGGCCGGTGGCCGCCTGCTCGAGGATGTCGAGCACGCTGGCCTCGTAGGTGCCGCCCCAATGCGAAGGTGCAAAGCGCGACGAGGCGTCGGTGAAGTACACCGTGCCGTCCGCCGCGACGACCACCGAGTTGGCATATCGGATCGGATCGTCGGGGCCGATGCGGTCGGCCAGCAGTTCCACCCGACCATCGCGACCGATGGCCAGCAGCCCCTTCATCGCGTCGGCGGCCAGCATGCGGCCCTGGGCATCGAAGTCGAAGCCCAGCACCCTCCCCCCGGTGTCGGCCAACACCTCGCGCCGGCCGCCGTCGGCATCCATGCGCAGCAGCGTTCCGCTGGTCATTGCAGCGTAGAGCTTGCCGTCCGGCCCGAGTGCGATGTGCTCGGGGCCGAAGTCGCCGCCGATGTCGATCCTGTGCAACCCGGCCAGGCGTGCGTTGGGTGCGTGAGGCCCCTCGTAGCCGGGCGGCCGCGGGGCAGACCAGGCCACCGGCTCGGCGGGGACCGGCCAGAGGCAAAGGTAGGCGGCGGCACCGGCTGCTGCCAGCGCCACCGCAGCCGCGAGAACCTTGCCAGTCGATCGACGTTTCATGGCCTGCCTCCTTGTTCGCGTTCGCCGATGAAGGAGCCGTGGAAGCCCAGCGGTATCGACGCCGGCACGTCCGCGCGGGCCAACAACGTCATGTCGCGTGCATCAAGAATGGACAGCGCCGAGCCTGTCGTGCGCTGGCTGCACCCCACCGTGAGCAACACGCCGTCGTCTTCGTCGGCACCGCCCGGACGGGCGACGAAGACAGGCTCGCCGTGGATGCGTTCCCCGTCGCTGAAGGCACGGCTGTAGCCGCTGTGCACGTCCACTTTCACGATGGACGACCCGTAGCCGCCTTCGGTGCGCGGGCCGTCGGCCGCGCCCCAGGTGTAGCGGTAGTCGCTTCCACTGGACCTGCGGTAGTGGATGCAGGGGAATTCAAACGCCGCGTCGCCGAGCATCCGCACCTCGGCACGTGGCCTGCCAGGCCGCATCGTGATGCGCACCAGCTTCGGCCTGAGGTCGGGCAGCCGCTCGGCCATGCGGGCAACGCGCAGGTCCTCCATGATCGTCGCGTCCGGATAGGCCAGCGCGTCGAGCACCGTCTCGCCATCTCGATCGAAGGCGTTGACGGTGTGGAACACGAACATCGCATCGGCCTCATGCTCGGTCGTCGCCCCGCTCCGGCGATCCATCACGATCAGCCGCGTGCCGTCCTGAGGGCGCCACTCGAAGTGGTCGATGTAGCCGCGGTTGGACCACAGCATGTCCCGTGGCCGCACGGCGAACGGATGCGCCAGCAGCACCGCGCGCGTCGGCGTGAGCCCGAACGAATGCAGGTAGGGCACGCGGTCCGTGCGCCACGATCCGACAACCCGGCGCATGTGCGTGCGGTCGTCGTGCTCGTAGACCGAGACGACACCTCCGCCGGCACCGAAACCGGTCGCCAGATTGACGACCTTGCGGCGCGCGAAGTCGCGATGCGGGTGCGCGCTCATCACGTTGCCGCCGAGTCCGTCGGGTCCATACGGCCGCACGCCCAGCGAGCGCAGCGACGCCGCGTCGATGCTCAACTGCCGCGCCCCTTCGGTGAGGGCGACGACCTCGTCGCCCATCTGCACGATGTTGACGTTGGTGTTGTCGGTGCTGCGTTGCACCGGCTGCAGCAGCCGCTGCCAGGCTGAGCGCTCCGTCGGCGTGCCGAACGAGGAGAGCTTCGCACGGCCGCCTGCGATCTCGCGGGCGGCCTCGCTGTCGAGCAGGCGCGACTGGAACCGCACCGTCGAAGCACCGATGCGGAAGGCGTAGATCTGGCCGAGTCCATCGAACCAGTGTTGCGCCTGCCATGAGCCCTGTGCGAACACGGCGGGGCAGGTGCGCAGCAGGTCGCCCTGCAGCCAGGACGGCACCGTGCCGGTGACGTCGGCGTCACGCGGCTGCGGGACATCGGGCGAGCGCCGGAAAGGCGCGATCGATTCGAGCTCGCGGGAACGGCGTTGAGTCTGTTGCATGGCGTCTGCGCTCCGTGGGGCTCTCACGAGGTGGGTGCGGCCACCGGGCCGCTGCCGTCGATGGCCCGTTCGGCGCCGCTGATGACGCTGGCTTCGTCGGCCAGCGAGGCGGCAGGGTCGCTCGCGAACACCGTCGCTCCTTCCTCCGCCCCTGTCACAAGGGCCACTTTGTCTTTGAGACTCATCATGAGATACAGGCTAGTGGAAGGGTCCTCGTGCGTATGCGCAGATCTTGCGCATCCCTTACCCGCGTTTGCGCTCTTGAGGTTCTGAAGCTCAGCCCACCTCGAGGCGCTGGCTGCGGCACAGCGCGCGATGCTGGCCCGGCGTCACGCCGGTCGCCTTGCCGAAGACACGCGTGAAACTGGCCTGGGATGCGAAGCCGGTGTCCAGCGCAATCTGCGCCAGCGACGCACCGTCGGCAGCCAGCATCGCCTTGGCCGCTTCGATCCGGCGTTCGCTCACGTAGCGATGCGGTGGCACGCCCATCGCCTCGCGGAACAGGCGGGCGAAATGGAAGGGGCTGAGGCAGGCCTGGCTGGCCAGGCCGTCCAGCGACAGATCGGTGGCCAGGTGGGCTTCGATGAACTCGAGCACGCGCTTCAACCGTCGGCGGTCGAGCGTCGGCGCTGGCGGCGGCACGCGCCAGCGGTCGACCGTGTAGTGCCCCATCAGGCGTGCGGCAACCGCCGTGCGAATGCCGTCGCAGAAGATGCGGTCATCGTGCCGGTTGCCACTGCGCATGAACGCCTGCAGCGAGCCCCCGAGTTGCGCCATCACAGGGTCGGCGACCGCTGCCGCATAGGCGAGACGGCATCGATCCGGATCGATGCCGTAGTCGGCCAGGGCACTTCGTTCCAGCAGGCTGGCCGGCATGAACAGATGCAGGCATTCGAGCGGCGCGTCGAGTTCCAGCTGCGTTTCGTGCGTACCCGCCGGCACAAGCCAGCTCGTGCCGGGCAGTGCCACACGCTCCTGCCGCTGACCATCACCGGTGCGCCGCACCGTGCCCTGGCCGGACAGGATGATCACGAGTTCGGTGCAGCTGGACGTGATGGGGTTGTAGGCACCGCCCGGCACCTGCCGGTGCTCCGCACGCAGCGTGTCCCACTCCGTCGTTCCGGCCAGCAGCTCGCTGCTGGCGTATTTCACTTCACTTTGTGTCTGCAGCGGCATCGACGATCCTTCTGGCGGCGGGTGTGCCACAAGGATCGCGGGGCCAGCCCCGCCGATCAAGTTAAGTGCGGTTAGGTCCTGGCGCTGCCGAAGTGCAGGCCGCCCCAAGGCAGTGCATGCCACTCATGCTGGCTTGCGGTTTCTCCGGACTTTTCGAGCCGTGCGAGCAGGTCGGTCGCAACCACGAGGTCGCGCGTCGCAAAGCCTTCGGTGAACTCGCCATGGATCTGTCGCAGCATCGCGCGAGCGTCTGCCGTCCGCGACTGCAGCTGCCAGAGCCTGGCCAGATCGTTCGCTGCCCGCAGCCGCCATGACAACGCGCCGATCTCGACGGCCATCGTCATCGACTCGGCGAGCAACGCCTCGGCCTGCGCCGCCCGGCCCGTGGCCACGAGGATGGACGAGCGGATGCGCAGCAACTCCGGAACGCACCAACGCTCGTTCTGGGTGCCGGCGCAATCGAGCGCGGCTCTCATCGCGGCTTGCGCCTCGCCGAGACGGCCGCTTCTGGCAAGAGCGTCGGCCAGAACGCCCAGATGGAAGGGCATTCGCGCCAGGTAGTTGATCGCGCGGAACTCCTCGATCCCCCGAGCGAGGTCGTCGATGCTCTCCGCGGGCACGACGGCCTGCCCGCAGGCGAGCGCTGCACGGTAGAAGACGACCACCGGGCGCCGGACGCCGATGCCATGTCGAAGCACTTGCTCTTCGAGCAGCTCGACGTAGTAGCGGCATTCGTCGTGATGTCCCGAGAGGAAGAAGATCGGACACGCCCACGACAGGCAGTTGCTGACCGAGAACCAGTACCTGGTCTTGAGCGCGGCATCGACGGTGGCAGCCGCCGTGCGCGCAGCCGTCTCGGGCAAGCCCGTCAACCACTGCGTGTGCGACAGCACACTCCCGAGATCGACGTTCCGGTAGACCAGGAAGCGCACGAGTCGCGAGTCGTTGAAGTCGCGCGCGTCGGGGTTGTAGAGCCGCTCGAGACGCCGCCTCGCGCTGTGCAGCTTGCCGACGAACAGTTCGCCTATGGCGAGATAGTTTTCCCGCTCTCGCGCCGCGGACGAGTCCTCGGCGGCGACAGTGGCGGCGATCGACGCACAGCTCTCGAGCGTGCGGAGCCCGTCGTCGTTCCGGCCCCCCATGATCTCGCACGCACCGATTGTCCTCAGGCATCGGAGCCGGGCGTCGACGTTGCCGAGCCGGACCGCGATGTCCAGGGCCCGATGCATCGCGCTCATCACCTGGGGCGTGAGGCCGCGGGCAAAGAGGGTGTTGCCTGCCAGGGACATCTGGAGATGCATCTCGATCGCCGTCCCGGATTGCCCGGCAGCATCGAGCTGCGCGACGGCCTCGTCGACGTGCCGGCGGCACTCCTCGGTCAGCGACAAATGGTTCCAGAGGAGGACGCCTGCAGCGGTCAGGCGGATGCGCAGCGATCGCAGCGCATCATCCCGGCCAGACCAGGCGAGCGCAGCGCGCAGGTCGTCGAGGCAGTGTCCGTAGGAGGCCTCCCATTCGTGCAACTCGCTGCGTTCCCAATCCGTGGCGGCCCGCTCGAGCACCGCACACATGTGTTCCGCATGGCGGCTGCGGACCGTGGCGTCCTCGGCACTCACCCGCAGGCGTTCGAGGCAGTAGGCGCGCGTGGTCTCGAGGAGACGATAGGTCAACAGGTCGTTTCTGGTGTCCATCACCAGCAGCGACTTCGAGGACAGCCGCGACAGCGCATCCATCGCCTCCGCAGGGTTTGCGCCGGACACGGCGTTCGCTCCTTCGGCGCTGAAGGTGCCCGCGAACACCGCGATGGCGCGCAGCAGGGCGGCCTCGTTTTCCGACAATAGCCCGTAACTCCAGTCGAGAGTTGCCAACAGGGATTGCTGCCTCAACGGCGCGCCGGGTGGGCCGAGCCTGAGAAGCCGGAATCTGTCGTCGAGCATCTGCAATATCTGCACGGGAGAGAAGGCAGCGGTCTGTGTCGCGGCCAGTTCGATCGCCAGTGCATTGCCATCGAGCCGCCGGCAGATGTCGGCGACCGCCGGGGCGTCGCCATCCGTCAACCGATAGCCCGAGCGCTCGGCAGCACGTGCGGCGAACAGCTCGACGGCCGGGAACCTGCGGGCCTCGTCCGCCGCGGGATGCTCGCTCGGGTCGCATTCCAGCCCGCGCAGGCGATGCACCCGCTCGCCCCTGATCCGAAGGGGCTCACGGCTCGTCGCGAGGATGCGAACGCCATCGAGGTGAGCCGCCAGCCTCTCCACCGCAGCCGCCACCGCAGGCAGCAGGTGCTCGCAATTGTCGAACAGCAGGATCTTCTGTTGCCGCCACAAGGCATGCACCACGCCCGACAGCGGATCGCCGCTCGTCACGCCGAGGCCGAGCGCCGACGCAATCGCCGCTGGCACGAACTGCGGGTCGATGATCATCGCCAGGTCGACGAATGCGGCGCCATCGGCACGCTGCGTTGCCGCTGCATGAGCCGCCGCGACCGCGATGGTCGTCTTTCCGACGCCGCCGGCGCCGACGATCGACACGATCCGAGCCTCATCGAGGCCGCGCCGGACGCCTTCGATGGCCTGCGCCCTTCCGAAGATTCGTGCAGTTTCGGTGGGCAAGCTCCCGCTGCGTGCTGCCGGCGATGCGGCGTGCGACCCGAATCCCGGCAGCTCTACGGTCTGGACAGGCGCGATGAATCGATAACCTCGCCCCGTGACCGTCGCGATGTACCTGGCAGCGCCTGCCTCGTCGCCCAGCACCCGTCGCAACGCCACCATGTTGACCTTGAGGTTCTCCTCCTCCACGACGGCATCTGGCCAGGCTCGATCCATCAGATCGCGCTTGCTGACGACTTCGCCCGGCCGCTCGACCAGCGCAGTCAGGATGTCCAATGCGCGGCTTCCGATGCGAACAGGAACGCCATCCCTCGACAGCAACTGGCGATCGGGACTCAGCACGAACGGTTCGAACGCGAAATGGCGAGGTGCTTTCCGGGTTGAGTCGCTGGTCACGGCCAGCTCCCGTCATCGTGGCCCACTGTCAATTCTCCCGAGATTGCGTCGACGACCCGAACGGGTGCCAGGACGGGCGCCGTGCCGTCGAACGCGGCCCGACTCCGGAATCGTCCACCACCGGTGCGCGCACGTCCTTTGAGTTTCCTGATGTTTTCCTGATGTCGGACGCGAGCCTTGGGCATGGGCACCAACAGGCAGGTTTCGCCGGAGCGCCTCAGCGGCCTGGGTGGGACGCTGCGTCGAGCGTCCATGCTGTTCGCGCCCCCTCGTCCAACGTCCAGGTGCGGCCCTCGGCCAAGGCGCGCTCGAATGCCGCATCGTCAGCCAGCGCAACACGCGCCGCGCCTTGCATCGCCAAGTAAGAGCGCGGCCGCGAGAGCAGCGACCGTTGTTCGCGCTGGCGCTGTACGCAGCCCCACAATCGCGCCGCGTCGGTCGTTCGACCGGACGCAGCGACCAGGCCGGCTGCCGTGTCCAGCCATTCAACCCAGTAGTTGCTGCCGCCGGGCATCCAGTCCGACGCCTCTCGCCACGGGATCCAGGCCGAGGCCAGGTCCCCTGCGTCCAGCGACACCCTGACGAGTTGGATCAGTGACATCGCGACCCCGGCACGATGTCCGCACTCGCGGTAGCACTTCAGCGATTCACGGGCCGCGCCGCGAGCACCTTCGAGGTCCCCACGTTCGCGCCGGACACCCGCCAGGATCAGGAACACGCCCCCTGTGATCCAAGATCCGACGGGGGCATGGTCAAGGTTCAGCGCTTCGGCCACTCGTGCCTGCGCAGTCTCCAGGTCACCCGATTGGTAAGCACCCAGTGCCAGCATGACCAGCGCGTACCCGGCGTCGCGCCGGTCACCCACCTCGCGGGCGAGCGACAAGGCTTCTTCCGTGTGCCTGCAGGCCATTGCGGCATCGCCGAGGTACACGTCGGCTTCACCGAGGGTGGTCAGCGCACGCCCGAGCCCACGGCGGTCCCCCAGTTGCCGGAACAGGGACACGGACGCCAGCGCCGACGCTTTCGCCTCCGTCTGGTCGCCTTGCGCCAGCTGGCAGATCGCCGCCGCATTCAGCACCATGGCACGCAAGTCGGGACGAACGCCGGCCGGTGCCGTGTCCAGCAGCCGGTTCAGCCAGGCAACCTCCTCACCATGAGGGCTTCGGATCGGCCAGAACATGCCGAGCAGGCCTGCCAGCTGCAGGCCACCGACCGCTCGGGCGGGCTCGATCGCGCACCAGGCCAGCACGGCGCGCAGGTTGTCGTGCTCGGCATCGAGCTGCGACGCGGCTTGCAGCGCCGCGGCAGCGTCGGGCACGTCGACGGCCACGGCCATCTCGATGAGGCAGGCGAGCTGGCGCTCGCGGGCAAGCGCTTCTTCACCGCTGTCGCGCAGGCGCTCCAGCGCATAGTCGCGCACGGTCTCCAGCATGCCGAAACGCGGCTCCTGGTCTTGCACCTCGGCCACGACGAGGTTCTTGTCGACCAGCGAGGTCAGCAGATCCAGCACGGCCCCGGGCTCCACGCCATGACCGCTGCAGACCCTCTCGGCCCCTTCCAGGGTCCAGCCGCCGGCGAAGACCGACGCGCGCCGGAGGACGGCCCGCTCCGCGTCGCCCAGCAGTTCGTGGCTCCAGTCGATCAACGAGCGCAGGGTGCGGTGGCGAGGCAGCGTCGTGCGCGAGCCCCCGGTCAGCACCCGGAAGCGGTCATCGAGCCGGGCTTGCAAAGCGTCCAGCGACATCATGCCGACCCGCGCCGCCGCCAGTTCGATGGCCAACGGAATGCCGTCCAGCCGCCGGCAGATCGACGCCAGCACGGCCGCATCGCCGTCCGTGGCCTGGAACCCGGGACTGCGCAGCCGTGCGCGATCGATGAACAGCCGCACGGCCTCGCAGCCCAGCAGGTCCTCGTTGATCGTGCCTTCTGCGGTCGTCATCGGCGGCACGCGGTAGCTGAGTTCACCGTCGACACCCAGCCGCTCGCGGCTGGTCGCCAGCACCGTCAGATCCATGCAGTGCCGCAACAGCCGGTCGGCCAGCCGGGCGCTGGCGTCGACCAGGTGCTCGGCGTTGTCCAGCACCAACAGCACCCGCCGCGAACCCAGCCAGTCGCTCACCGCGTCGACTGCGTCCTGCCCCGGCTGCGCTTCGACAGCCAGTGCCTTGGCCAGCACCTGACCGATCAGCGTCGGGTCGGTCAGCGGCGCCAGCTCGATCAACCAGGTGCCGTCGGAATAGCCCTCATGCACCGCCTGCGCCACCTGCAGTGCCAATCGAGTCTTGCCACAACCTCCGGCACCGGTGAGCGTCAACAGTCGGGTGGCCCCGAGCAAGCGCCGGACCTCGGCGATCTCCCGCTCGCGCCCGATGAATCTTGTCAGCGCTTGCGGCAGGTTGTGCCTGGCGGCTGCCGACGCTTGCGCCGCTTCTTCGATCGGCGTCACGGCGAAGGTGAAGCGGTAGCCCTGCCCGCTGACCGTCGCGATCGCCTGCGGCCCCAGGATCTTGCGCAGCGCCGAGACCTGCGCCTGCAAGGTGTTTTCCTCGACCACCACCTTGCCCCACACACGCTGCAGCAACTCGTCCTTGGTCACAAGGTGCCCGGCTCGATCAACGAGCGCCGCCAGCACGTCGAATGCCAGCGGGCGCAATGGCAGCACCGACCCGGCCTCGACGAGGCGCCTCTCGCGAGACTGCAGTTCGAAGCGGTCGAACCGGTAGCAACGAATCGGCGCTCCCACAACCAGGATTCCTTTGGTGAATCTTCCTCGGGGCGATTGTCATCCATCCCATGCCCTCGCCGCATCGCCGGCCAGCAGTTGCTGCGCGCCTCACCTCATGGCCGCCCCGGACAAATCTGAACGGTTGCGGTCGGGAGGTAGACGAACGATCGGTGCATTCCGCGAATGCCTTGGACACGTTCTCTTCCTTGCAAGGGAAGGCGCGACTCAGCTTTCCTATGGGCCGCGATTTGCGCTTTCGAGGGGCTGTGTTTCCTGGAAGTCAGTCACCCCCCAAGGACCACCGATCAGCGAATCCCGGGCCAGAGATGTGCCGACGCTGCCGGCAGTCCCTTCGATCCGCCACTTCCGATCCTCGATCGCGAGCGTGGCTGCGACATGCGCCCTGTGGGTTTGCAGGTGTCGTTCGAGTTGCAGGCGAAGCACCCGCAACGCGGGATGCCGCGGCAACAACGCATCGAGCTGGCGGACGGCAATTTCAGCCGCGCGTGGCGGCAGGCGCGCAAAGGGATCGCCCGGGGACGACAGATGGCACGAAGCTTCGACAAGCGCGAGATGGCGCAGGCGGGATCGCGTCGTGGGGTCCATGTCGAGCAACTGCGTCAGTGCGCCGACCGGCACCGGCACCGCGCGGGACGGTGAAGGCTCGAGCGGCGGCGGCGGTGTGATGGACGAGGGCGACTCGAACGAACGTTCTTGACTCCGGATCGGCGCCGCCATGCTTTGGGTGGATCGGCGGTGGGTCGACCCGCTTCGCCAACGGGACGACAGGCGGGACCACCACGACGGTTTCGTCGCGACGAGCGGCATTGCCAGCGAGTCAGGGCCGATGTTCATGTGATGCTGGTAGCGACCTCTGGCGCAATCCGCTCAGCGTGGAAGCGGAGCGGGATTTGCCAGGTAGGCCTGGAAGAGTCGCGCGAACTGTCCGCCGTCCGTCGTGATGTTGGCCGAGGTACTTCCGCCTCCGCTGAAGACGATCGCAAACACACCGGCAGCGGTGTACTCGGTCGGGTGGGTGAGCATGTAGTGGACGCGGTTGTCGCGGAAGTGACCCGTCGTTCCGCCGGGCGTCGTCGACGGCACGCCCAGCGGCGTCTGCCAGTACAGGATGGGCAACTGGCCGAGGGTGGTTCGCACGGCGTCCCACGCGGCGAGATCCTGGTGGAAGTTGGGCGTCGTCGCGTTGGTCTCGTCCCAGTAGAACGGGCCGTTGCCGCGCCCCGCGCACTCGCTCGGCGCAGGCGAGACCTCGAAACAACCGGCATCGCGGTCGCTCGTTTGCGCGACCATGAAGTCGGCCTTGTCCGCGCCGATCTTGCGCATGAAGCTGCCGACGGCGGCGGCGTCACGCCCCCAAAAGGACGGCGGGAATCCGATCTTCGCCTTGGGCGCGTACGTGCGCCCGAGCTTCAGCAGGCAACCCGCCAGGCCCACGGCGTTGTCCGCCAAGCCCGCGCATTCGCTGACCGTGCTCACGCGTGCCGGCACCTGCGCCGGGTCACCGCCGGGCGCGCCGGTCATCACGAAGCCCCAGAAATCCGGCTCCAGGTTGACCAGGGCCGGCGAGTCCGTCGCGCCGATCTTCTGGTACATCAGCTTGACCTGGGCCCAGTAGGGGTCCATGAATGCTGCATCATTGACCGCGCCCAGGTTGCCCTCGCCCCGGGACGCCATCTGGTAGAGCGTGAACATCGGCAGCGCGCCGATGGCCTTGACGTTCGCGGACACGTAGGTGACGTAGGCGCCGTCGGGGCTGTTCCAGTACGGCCATGAACCGCTGCCGACGCCGACGAGGTAGGTGTCGATGATGTCCGGGTGGATCTGCTGGCTCGTCATGTCCGGGATCGCATTGCCGGCCCCCAGGCCGCCCAGCAGACGATCGGGCATGCCAAGCGCCGCGTTGATCGAAGGAGCCGGTGCAGGCGGCTCGGCCGGCGCAGGGCTCGGCGAGGGTGCGGGCGCAGGCGCGGGAGACGATCCGATGGCGGTCGGGGCGGCAGGGCCGCCCGAACCGCTCGATCCACCACCGCACGCAGCGAGCACGGCAGCCAACAGCGTCGTCGAAAGACGGCGGGCGCGGGTATGAGTCGAAGTGGACATACGGTCTTGTCTCCAGGTCGGAAGTTGCCGTCGGCCCGTGCGCGAAGCTCGCGCACGGGCCGAGAAACGCACGAGCCCCTTGTTCATGGGCTCGGCGCTCCTGGCGCTCAGTTGCTGTACAGCAGGCCCCGGCCGGTGCCGCTGACGTAGATGCGGCCATAGGTGTTCTGGTCGGCTGCCATCAGGCCGATGCCGCCGAACTGGTGGGCGTCATCGTTGTGGCGTGTCCAGCTCGCCCCGCCGTCGTCCGAGCGGTACACCCCCCACACGCCGTTGATCGCGCCGACGACATAGACCGCGACCGAGTAAGGGGCACCGGCCTTGGCCTTGCCCAGCGTGATGGCGCTGGCGCCCTGCGCGTCCGGGACCGACGCGCTGCCCCCGACCGACGCGAAGTTGCCCAGCTTGGTCCAGGTCGCGCCCGAATCCAGCGAGTGGTAGACGGCATTGCCGTCGGCCAGCCAGATGTCACCCTCGGCGTTCGGGTTCACCGCCATCGAGGTGAGCCAGAAGGCGTTGGGGGCCAGATTCGCCGACACCGAGCCCTGGCTCAGCGCGAAGCTGTGGCCGCCATCGGTCGAGACATAGACCTTGCCCGCCGTGCCCCACCACGCGCCGCCCGAATCGTAGGCATAGACCTTGTTCGGATTCCTGCGATCGGCCGCAAGGCGATAGCCGCGACCCCAGCCGACGCTGGGCAGCGCGGGCAGGTTGGTCGCGACCCAGCTGGCGCCGTTGTTGGTCGTGTACGACGGCACCGAGTTGCCTGGCGCCCAGACCGCCATGTTGCGCGCCGTGACGGCGATGCTCGCCTGGGTGGCCGTGTTGGTCGCGACACCGGTGGGAAGGGTGGCGAACGTCGCCCAGGTCTTGCCGCCGTCGCCCGACCAGTAGCCGGTGCCGGTGTCGCTGCTGTTGATGGCCCCGATGCCGGCGATGTACAGCGGATCGGACCACGCCATGTCGGCAAAGAAGGCGTTGCTCCAGCCCAAGCCGGGGCTCAGGGTGGGCGTGGTCGCGAGGTTCGTGTCGACCCAGGTGCCGACGTCGCCAGCGCTGTTGATGAAGAGGTAGGGCGCGCCCGCGGGCGGTGTGGCAATGGCCAGGGTCGCGGTCTCCTCGATGCCGTTGACGCTGCCGCTCCAGGTGGGCGTGGCGGCGGAGGCGTTCTTGGTCTCGATGACGCCGCCGCCGTGCACGTGCAGGATGTGGTCGCGGTTGGACGGATCGATCTCGACATCATCGACCCAGCCCGAGGCGGTTTCGCCGGGCGTCTGCGCTTCGATCTCGCGCCAGGTGAGGCCGGCGTTGTCGGAGAGCTGCACGATCTGCTGACCGCTAAAGTTACCCCAGGAGTTGGTCACGCCCAGCGCGACGCGGGTGGTCGTGCCGCTGCCGAAGACCGAGACGCCGCCGAGGCCGAGGTTCGCCCCGCTGGTCGGGTCTTCGCTCTTGAGCAAGGTCCAGTTGCTGCCGTCGAACTTGTACAGGCGGGCCGGTCCGCCGGCGCCGGGACCGGCGCCCTTGGTGAACACGACATAGAAGATGCCATCGGCGGCCCGCACCATGTGCGGGATGTGGTAGCCGGACACCGGCATCGAGACCGCCGTCCACGAGGCGCCGCCGTTGGTGGACTTGTACAGGCCGGCGGTCAGCCCGGACACACTGGCGTAGTCGGGCGCGATGGCGGTGTAGATCGTCTGCGTGGCCGTGCCGCTGCCCTTGCTGCCGGTGTCGTACACCACCAGCTCGACGCCCATGGCCGAGCCACCCGCGGCGTTGATCTGGTCGCCGGTCATCTTGGTGCTCGACAGCGAGCTCACCTGGGCCCAGGTGCGGCCCGAATCGGTGCTCTTCCACAGGCCGGCGGTGCGCGAGCCGAAGAACAGCGTCGAGGGCTTGTTCGGATCGACCATCAGGCGTTCGCCCATCGCGCGGCCGCCGTTGTTGCCGCCGGTCGAGAACGGCAGGTTCACCCAGGTCCAGGTGTCGCCGCGGCTGCTGGAGATGTACAGGCGCGCGTCAGCCTTGTCCGAGTTGTACATGCCGGCGGCCATGTACACGAGCTGATCGTTGTTCGGATCGACCGCGATGCTCTCGATGCCGTGGTAGGAGCTTTCCGCGGCGCCGAAGCCCAGGCCATCGGTGATCGGAGTCCACGTCGAGTTGGACGGGTTCCAGCGGTAGGCGCCGCCGATGTCGGTGCGCCCGTACAGCAGGTTCGCGGTGGTCGGATGGAAGATCAGGCCGGTCACGTAGCCGCCGCCGCCGAACTTCACGCTGGTCCAGGCGGTGGCCTGGGCGGGTGCGGGTGCGGGTGCGGGTGCAGGTGCAGGTGCGGGTGCAGGTGCAGGTGCAGGCGCAGGTGCAGGCGCAGGCGCAGGCGCAGGCGCGGGTGCAGGTGCAGGTGCGGGTGCAGGCGCAGGTGCGGGTGCGGGTGCGGGTGCGGGTGCGGGTGCGGGTGCGGGTGCAGCAGGTGGCGCAGACGTGGCCGAGGTGGTGTCGCCTCCGTTGCCACCACCACAGCCCACCAGCAGCGCCACGAGGCCAGCCGACAGGCAGCGTGTCGCGGTTGGCACAACATCCGCAAGCTCTGCCTGCAGCATGCGGGTCACGAGGGGAAGCGACTCTGGCAAGGGCGTGTCGACGCGCTGCGGCGACGTGAAGTGTGAATAGTTCATGGCGCTGCAGTCTCGACACAGGTCGGCCCGCATTCCTGATCGAACCGTTACGGACCGGGCGCCGAAAAGAACTGTTACCGACGCAGACCGCCGAGGCCAACGACCTGCTCGCGCAAGAAGCAACAATTCATGCCATCGCCTTCTGCCGACAAGCAGGTCCGCGCCGCGGCCCGACGATGGCGGCGCACCGACACTGCGCCGTGCCGGGGAGGCGTCAAAACCGGACGCCGACGATGTACAGCCTCTTCCTCCCTGCTTCCCGATCTGCCCCCCTGCGGCCGATTGCAGCGCGACGCCCTCATGGGCACGCACCGGCGCGATGAGCGAGCTTGTCATCACACTGCCCGGCGGGTCGCTCGACCTGCTCGGAGGGCGCCTGCTTCGCGACGGGGAGGCGGTGAAGATGGAGCCTCGGGCGTGGCGCGTGCTGGAGCGGCTGGCCCGCTTCCGCCATCGCGTGGTCACGAAGGAAGAGCTGGTGGCTGCGCTGCGCCCCGAGGGTGCGGTATCCGAAGGCGCGCTTCGGCAGGCGATCCGCGCGGCACGCCGGGCCATCGGCGACGACGGGCCGCACCAGATCATCCGCTCGATCCCGCGCGTCGGCTACAGGTTCGACGCCTCGTCGGAATCGGCATCGGCACCAGAGCCGACTGCGGCAGGCTTGTCGCGCGACGGCGTCCCGTCATTGATCATCGGCCCGCTGCGCAATCAGGCCGGACAGCCGGGCCTGCACTGGGCCGCGCACGGCCTGGTTGCCTGCATCGCGCACGGCCTGTCGATCGACGGACGACTTCAGGTTCAGGACGCCCAGGCACTCGAGGCCTCGTGGCCGAAGGAACCCCTGCGGATGCTGCAGATGTTGCGTGCGGCCGGCGCGCGCTATGCGGTGGTCGGTACATTGACTCTCGAAGGCCCCGAACTCGCACTCGATCTGCAGATCCATGACCGCGACAACAAGACCGTCATTGCGCTGCGCGCGCCCGCTGCCGCCGGGCTCGTGCTTCCCGCCATCGAGGCCCTTCGGCAAACGCTGCTGGGTTTTGGCGAGCGCGGAGGCCACGGGTTGCGGGGCTGCTCGCTGCTGTCCCTCGAGTTGTTCGCACGGGCCAAGCACTCCGCGGTGCTGAACCGGCATCCTGCGGCGCTGCGGGCCTTCCAGCTTCTGCAGCACCTGGACCCGAGCTTTCCGCGCCTCGATCTGGAGTTGCTGCGTGCGCAGGCCGTCTGCGGCAGCGACGACGGACCGGTCAGTGCGGCACGGCTGCTGGAGGCCACCCGGCGGGACCAGGACCCTTGCCTCGAAGCGCAAGTGCGGCAGTGCCTCGGAACGCTGCACCACGTGAAAGGCCGGTTCCGCGACGCGGCGCAGAGTCTGGAGCACGCCCTCGTGCTGGGCCGCGGCTGCATGCCGCCGCACTGGCAGGGGCACACCCTGGTGCTGCTGGCATCGGTCGAGTGCCGCCTCGGCGAGATGCATTCCGTGGCGACTCGCCTGAACGAGGCCCAGGCGATCTTCACGCGCATCGGCAGCCACTGGGGGCTGCTGAACGTGCTGTGGCTGCGGGCGGTCATGAGCTCGCTGTCCGGCGATGCCGAGAAGTCCATCCGGTGGAACAGAAAGCTCGTCCACGCGGCCCGCAGGCTCAATGCCAACACAGCGCTCGTGAGCGTGTGCCTCAATCTCGCGGGCGAGCTGATCTACGCGGACCGGCTCGACGAGGCGCGCGAGTGTGCAGAAGAGGCGACCGCGACCGCGCTGGCGATCGAGGCCGACCTGAGCCTGTTGAGCACCGTCGCCAACGTCCACTGCCTGCTCCATCGCCACCAGGGCCGCCCGGGCGCCGCCGCGGAGCTGCTGACGCTGCTGCCCCACCCGGACCGGGTGCAGGACGATGGCTACCTCTGGCAGGCCCACGCGCATGCCGCGATGGCGGCCGGGCGCGTCGACGAGGCCGTCGACTGTTTCTTGCGGGCGGCTGCCGAGTGCCGTCGCCACGGCAACCGCGTGGCTGAAGCGCCCATGCTCCCCTGGCTCGTGGAGGCCCTCGTCCGCAGCGGTCGCCTGTCGCTCGCCGAGGCGGAACTCGAGCGCGCGAATGCGCAGGCCCACCTGCAGGACGAGACCACCCATGCGAACCTGCTGTACCCGCGCGCGCTGCTGGCACACCGGCGGCAGCACGGACCGGAAACGCAGTCGTTGCTTGCGCGGCTCGCCACCGCGCCGGCTGCGCTGCCCCTCTTCCGGCGGTTAGGGCAGGAGCTGTCGGCGGCACCAGGCGAACAGCAGCGCGAGCTCCCGATGCCGATGGCGTCGGCCAACGGCGTGATGCGGCGGGAGTACCGCTTCGCCCACTGCGTGTTCGACGTGGAGCGCCGGGAGCTGTGGGTCGATGGGCGGCGCCAGACACTGGCGCCCAAGCCGTTCGACGTGCTTCTGCATCTGTACCGCAACCGTCATCGGCTGGTGACGCAGGACGAACTGCTCGACACCGTGTGGCGCAGGGCCGTCGCATCGCCTGAGGTGATCACGCAGGCGATCGCCAAGATTCGCCAGGCGATGCGACGGGGCAAGACGCACACCGTGCGGGTCGAGACCGTCTACGGCAAAGGCTACAGGCTGCTGGCCGACGCGAACGTCGAGCCCGTTGACGACACCGCCGCAGCCCTGCTGTCGGACCTGCACGCGGTCCAGGAGCGCCCACTGGCTGTCGTGTCGCTGCCGGGCGCTGGCGGCGCAGATCGGGACTTCGGGTATCCGCTGGAGGTTCTCGGTTACACGTTGGCCGTGCACTCGGGGCTGAAGCGCGTGTCCGCCGCGGAGGTGCATGCGGGTCTCGAGGCCGCCTTGGCCCCGACGCCAGAAGCCATTGCCGCCGCGATCGGCAGCCGAAACCCCGGCGCGCACGTCCTGTTCGCCCGTCTGGCGCGCCGCAACGAATCCTTGGCGCTGGAGTACGTGTGGGTGTCGCCCACGGCGCGCACTGAAGGCAGCATGCACGACCGGTCGCCGGCTACGCTCGGCCGGCGGTTGGCGGCCAGGCTGCTGCGGCTTCAAGCGGACACCGCGCAGACGAATGCCGACGCGGTGGACGAGAGCGTTTGGATGACGCAGATGCTCGAGCTCGCATCGCGCGCCGCCGAAGAACATAGACGCAGCGATGCGTTGCAGATCCTGGACGTGGTCCTCGATCAGGATCCCGATCACGATCTGGCGGTTGACCTCAAGGCGCGCGTCGACGCCGGCGGCGCGCCGGACAGCGCGGGCCGCACGAGCATGTCCCTGCCTTGATCCCGCGCGGCGCGCTCGCACATCGCTCATGCCGGCCGCTTGACGAAACGTTCCGGGCCTTGGTCAAGGCGGTCAAGAAGACCCATTCGCCAACGCAGGCGCAGAGCGTAGTCCCTGTCCTGGGCGGTCGAAGGGGAATGGGTGCCGACTGTGCTCAAAGGCCTTCAGTCGAGCTTCGCCGCGATGTCCGCAGCCGTCGCGTTGAAGTACCGGAGCGCCATCTTCATGTCGGTCCAGCCGAACATTCGCAAGTCGCGCCAAGTCGGCCAGTCGTCGGACGTGATGTCCGCGAGCGGCTTGTCGATGAACGGAATCGTCGCCTTGAACTTCGCGATCCGGATGCCCTCGGCACGCCAACCGCGCTTATGCTTCCTCGTAGCGTTCGAAGGCTTGTCGAAGGGTCCCCGTACTGCAAGGATCGGCGCGGACTGTCTGAGGTTTTGGCGCACTGTGGCGCAGACCAGAAAGGGGCTCTGGTGCCTCGGGTCGGGGTCGGAAGGGCGCGCCAACGCTTGCTTGCAGCTGGTTTGGCGTAATTTTGGCGTACTCGTTGTGCCGCGAACTTCAGACAAATACTTCGCTGCCTATCCGGACGGCAGATCTGCGCGGCGAAGAATACTCTCTTGGACGCGCATGACCGCGCCGAGTCACTGCCGTTGAATGTCAGCTGCGTGCGCCGACGAACTCACGCTGTCGACCCGTTGCGGACACTGCCTGTGTCGAACTGCCTGCCTTGAAGCCGACACTCAACGCTTGATATGAGGGGCCTGAGGCGGCTTGTCCGTGTCCTTACGGTGGAGGGGTTCGGCCACATTCTGCAAAGATCGCAGATAGCTGCCGATTTCGGTTTGGCCTCTTTCTTGCGCAAAGGCAATTGCGTCCATCTCCTTCATGTACTCGCCCGTGTAGAAAACCCTGTAGTCAATTCCGCTTTTGACAAGAAGCTTTACCAGTTCAATGTGGCCGCCGTATATGGCACTAAAAAGTGGGTTTCTCTCAGGCTCTGACGTGTCAAGAGAAGCGCCCGCTTCCAGCAGCTTTTGCACAACTTGTCGGTGACCTTTACCCGCAGCTTCATTTATTGCGGAGCCGCCGAAAGCTCCACCTTTTTCATCTGGGTTTGCCCCGTTTGAGAGCAAGTACTCGACGACTTGCAAAGAGCCTGAGCCAGCCGCAACGTGAAGCCAAGTGCCAAATGGTGTTCGCATGCGAAGTGCCGATGGCTGCTCGTGCAGCAAGCGCTCGACTTCTCTGCATGCATCAGTTTGACACGCTGAAAACATCGCCCGATTGAATTTCTGATCATGCTTCATTCGCCCCCCGCTTGGCATAGGAGGCGCGAAGCCACTTCTCGAGGCGGATTCCGTCCAGCTTCTTTCGATACATGCCGTGCTCCAACTTCACTTCGTGATACCCGTGCTCGTTGTAGAAGCATCGCGCCGCAGCATTCTCGCGTCGCGCTTCGACGCGAATGCGTTGGGCGCCTGCGATGCTTGCGGCAATTTCCAGCTAGCGTAGCAGTGAACTGCCGATGCCTTTGCGCTGATTGGCTCTAGCCACCGCGAACAATACAAGGTGACCAGCCATCAGATACCGGGCATTCGATGCGAGATCGAACCCAAGTGAGTAGCTATCTGCCCGCCCTAAGGGCCTCAAGGGCTTCCACAGCGATAGTCACGCGCGGCTTGATTAAGTCGGTAGCAAACATCGCATGCAGCAGAGCAGGAAAGTCGCGGCAATGCTCGTGACGCCTGCCCTCGTCGAAGCCCTGTTCCAACTTTTGAACAATGACCTCATCCATCATCTTGGTGAGGTGCAGGTTGTAGCCGTCATCAGACTTGCCCATTCTTCGCGCTACCAATGGTATGAAGAAGTCTTGAATGGCATTAACCCTATGTGTGTACTCGACATTTGACCGCACCCATTCTGTGAAGGCCTGCGCAGATGCGGCTGCCGTGTCAGGGTACTGCTTCTGACAGTACGTGACCAAGGAGAGCGGCCCCTTGCTCCAATACTCCGTTGCGGAGAGATTGCGCATCACCTCAAGGATTTGCTTGTCGGTCAACGGATCTGCATGAGCCGGCTGGCAGCAGAACACGAAGAGAAGGGCTGTCGCGGCAACTATTTGCTGCATGGTCTCATCAAATTATCAAGAATCGCTTCACCCGGAAGCGGTGGCGATTCGACACGCCTCCCGATACCAGTCGGTCGCGGACACCTGCTGCAGGCCGACACCAGCCTCTTGAGTGCGGCAGCCAGCAGATCAGACTGTAGCGCGAAGCTCATTGGTTCTCCAATTTGCCAGCCAGTACAAGCCACGTAGTTCACCGTATCCGATCGGCCGCCCATCGCTGTCCAGAATCGATGAAACGTAACGTATCGGGAACGGCGAAGGGCAAACCTGCTCTACGGCCTTTCGGAATGATCGGACCTCCGTCTTGGTGGGCTCGGAGGAACCGTTGTAGAAGTGCAGGTACTTCTTGCCGAGGAATATGACGGGCTGATGCCCGGAAGGGTCGTCGCCGGCATGGAGCGTCATCATCCCGAGGCGTACCCGCCCGTTGGGGAAGAAGAACACCGCTTGAACCATGACCTGGCCAGACTCGAATTCGAGGCGTGACGGATCCAGTGGCCTGACCGTGCACTCGTTTTGCCGGTTTCTGCCTTCTTCGCCGCTCGCGTACTCCCAGCAGGGGAAAGCCTCAAAGTCCTCGGCACAGAGCTCGTCTACTTGTTTCCGGATGCGGGTGTTCATTTTTCTGCGGCTCGATAGGTCGTGGAGGACACCCCTGCGCGACGGCTGCGGCCGTATTTCTTCCGTGCACGAAGCGTGATGCGCGAATCCTAGCCTCTTGCCGAGTTACCCGGAAGCCGCCGGTTGTGAGCGACGCCTTGTGGCCGGCAGTGTATGTTCGGCGCATCGCCTGCGAGCAGCGGTCGCGGGCCGACTCGACTCCGTTGTGCGACCGCTTGCAGGGCGACGGTCTAACGGGCACAGCCGGCCAGCAGCAGTCCGGTGACGAGTGTCCGCTTAAGGGCATCGGCGTGGCACGGCTGGATCTCTAGTGACGATCATCGGGCCTATGCGATGTGAGACCCGAGCGCCGTGGCGCGATCGTCGCTCCAGCCACCAGCAGTGCGACGCCGTAGCCGACAAGCCCGACAACCAGTCCCGACGCCGCCACCAACGCCCCGAGCGCACTCGGCAAAGTCGTGGCGCCGATCCCCAGCACAGCTTGGCGCAGGCCCAGCACTTCTGCCCGACGCCCGCCAGGGGTATGTTGCTCGACCAGTGACAGGACCGACGGCAACGCGCCGCCCAGGCCCCAGCCGAATAGGACCTCCAGGACGTAAGGGCCTGGCATCGCGGTGGCGACAGGCAGCAGCGCCACCACCACTCCGCTGATCACGAGCGCGCGCACGATGGCGCGCCAGTGACTTCCGCGCGCATGGGAAGTGCTCGGGCGCGCACGCACGAGCATCACCGCGATGCCGAAGCAGCCTAGGAGGTTGCCGACGGTGTCCGCTGACCAGGCCAGGCGTTGCCCAATCAGCGGCACGACAAATCCGTTGGCGTTCCACGCGAACGACATCAGCAGGTCGGCAAGCATCAAGCGCTTCAGGCCGCCCAGGCCGGTGAGCGCGGCGCGCGACAGTAGCGCTGGCCGTTCAATGGACAAGCCACGGCGCCGGCCGAGCAGCCGGTGCGCGCGCAATGCGCTGGCGCAACCGGCCGAGAACGACAGGAACGCCAATACCCCAAACGCCACGTTCACGCCGCCATGCGTCAGGCATTGACCAGCCAAGATCGGCCCGAGGCCGCCTGAAGCGGCGGTGCCGATCGCGAAGCCCGCGAAGCCGGCCGCAAGCTCGCGCTCGCCACGTTCGCGCGCGAGCTCGCTCTGCAACGCGATCAGCGACGCGGTGTAGCCCACGCCGATCGCGGCGGCCGCGCCGGCCAGCACGGCGAGCCCCGGGAGAGCGGTGCACGCCACGAGTGCCAGTGTCATCAGCGCCATGCCCGCCAGCGCCGGAACACGTGCGCCCGCGCGGTCGACCCAGCGTCCCAACGGCAGCGCAGCGAGTGCCGATGCCAATGCGAAGGGCGCCAGCATCAAGCCAAGCTCCGATGGCGACACACCCAGTTGCAGCGCGTGCAGCGCGAGTGTGACCCGTGCGCCGGATAGAACCGCATGATTTAGCACGCACAACGCGACGAGCGAGTGCACGGGAAGCGGGTGGTTGTCGGCGGGGGTCATAGCAGGCTATCCTGCCGCCGACTTTCACATCGGTGAAGTCGAGAATACTGGATTCAACTATCAGGGAATCTGATGAGAGAACTGAATCTCGACCAGCTGCGCACGCTCGTCACCATCGTCGACCTTGGCACCTTCTCGGCGGCCGGTCGCGCGCTGCATCTCGCACAGCCGACGGTCAGCCTGCACGTCAGCGAGCTGGAGGCTCGACTCGGCACGCCCTTGGTGGTGCGGGGTCATCGCCGCGTCGCACCGTCCGCGGCCGGTGCCGATCTGGTGGCGCGGGCGCGTCGCCTGCTTCGCGAGGCCGACGAAGCGGTCAACGCGGTCAAGCGGCACCGCGATGGCCAGGTCGGCCGCGTGCGACTCGCCTGTACCGCCGGCGCCACAACGTATCTGCTGCCCCGCGTGATCGAGACGCTGGAGGCCGCGCATCCTCACATCGACGTGCAGCTGACGCTGGGCAATTCCGCGGCGTTGATGGCCAGATTGTTCGTTGACGACGTTGATCTGGCGTTGGTGGCAATGCCGCAACCGAGTTACCCCACCTTGACGCTCACGCCGCTGCGACGCACGCCCCTGATGGCGATCCTACCCGCCGCCTGGAAGGCGCCGACGTCGGTCACTCCGGCCTGGCTGGCGAGCCGGCCAATGATTCTTGACGAGCCGTCCACACACGTCGCGCAAGCAGTGACCGCTTGGTTCGCGAATGCGGGGCTGCGTGCCAACCTGCGCGCGGAGGTCACGATCAACGAGATCACGCGTCAGTTGGTGGCCGCGGGCTATGGCGCGTCGGTGCTGCCCTTCGAGCATCCCGAGGAGTCGCTCGGCGGGCGCCTGCAGGTGCGACCGTTGCGGCCCGCGCTGGCGCGGCGCCTGGGCATCGCGCACCGCCCGCTCGCGCAGCTCGACGGGACGACGCGTCGCGTGCTGGATACGCTGACCGTGTTCCGCGAGACGTCGTGACCAGGTATGCCTACGCGTCCTCCAAGTCGATCGGCCGGAACTGGAAGCGTCGACGATCCTGCTCGCGATGAGTCGATCGGCCAACGGCGCGCATGTGGGGCGCTCTGGTAGTGGCGTTCGCTGATGGTGAATGGTTGCAACCAACTGTCGGCCCACTTGGCCGACCGAAGGCAGTCGTTCACGACCGACAGCAAGTGGTCGGTTGAAGACGTTCGGGCCCAACTCAGTGTCCGTCGCGCAACAGCCTCAACGCCATCGACTGGAATCCCATCGACCGTCCCTCGATGCGAAACAGGTCGCCGAGCTCTCCAGTATCGACAAAGCCCGAGCGCCGGTACAGGCCGATCGCCGAATCGTTGGATGACAGAACCTGCAAATCGAGCGCGACCTCGGGCCACATTGCGGAGCCTACGCGCCGTAGGCCGCCATGAAGACCCGCACGGCCTCGCGCAGAAGAGCCCTGTTTTCCCGGGACTCCGGCATCTCGAGCTTCAGCAGTCCGCGGAAGTGCCCGGAGCCCAGAAATATGGACAAGAACAGGTCCGCTGCCTGAAGCGGGTTCCGCACCTTCAGCGTGCCCGCCGCGTCGGCACGGCGCAGGTATGCAGCCAGCTCGCCGTTCACACGCTCCGGGCCTTCCTTATAGAACGCACGGCAGACTTCCGGCTGCGCCCCCGCGACGCCGTAGACAGCGCGCAATGCGCCTAGTGCATCGTCCCCGCGCGCCAGTGCGAGAAACCGGGCGCCTATCGCAAGCAGCGCCTTCTCCGGCTGGTCCGGGTCCAGCGCCCCGGTGCCCGAGACGCCAGCCACCACCGTCGCCGTCCTGTCGCGCACGACCGCCTGGAACAGCCTCTCCTTGGAGCCGAAGTTGTTGTACACGGTCGTCTTGGACACACCGGCGTCCGCGGCGATGGCATCCACGCTGGCGCGCTCCAGGCCGTGCTCGTTGAAGTGCCTTTGCGCCGATTCCAGGATGCGCCGGACGACCTCGGGATCGCGTGGGCGCCCGCGCTGGGGCTTGGGAGCGGGAGCTGGGGGGCGGGCCATGGGCAGATTTAGTGGATTAGACAGTTCACTATAGCTCACACACATTCTTGGGCTTGTAGTCCAGTAACAGGAAGCGACCCGGGGAGCCCCATGACGCAACAGACGATCGACTGGACCGATGGGTAGAGAGAGCCGCGCGAGCAATGGCAGCAGTTGGCCATCGAGCATGGCGGACCCGTGGAATATTAAGTGCACTTGACAGTTCACTATTTAAGACTAACATTACTGAACTTGTAGGCCAATAATCAATCGATCCATGACTTCCTCCTCCTGGCGCAGCCGCGGGCCGGGCCCACGGGCAACCCGCCTCCTGTCTCTCGCGGCATGGGCCGTGCTGTCGGCGTGCTCGACACCTTCCGTGCAGGCTCCCGCGCCCTCTGTGCCCCTCGCGGCCGCCTTTGCCCACGGCCATGCGGCACCGGCGGAAGGCGCAGCCGCGGGCGCTGCGTGGTGGGCCGCCTGGGGAGATTCCACTCTCACCGCGCTGGTTGAGGAAGCGCTTGGCGCCAACCAGGACGTCGCCATGGCACTCCAGCGCGTCGCTCAGGCCCGCGGGGGTGCCGATGCCCAGCGCTCCCGGCTCTGGCCGACGGTGGGCCTCCAAGCTTCCGCATCCAACAGCGAGAGCGGAGTTCCGGACGCCGTCAAGCAAGGCATGCCGGATACACGCGCGCTGCGCGCCGGCATCGACGTCGCCTGGGAAATCGACCTGGCGGGCGGCGTTCGCGCGGCGCGTGACGCGGCGCAGGCTGATGCGCAAGCCGCCGCGGCCGGCGTGACCGGAGCACGCTTGCTCGTGGCCAGCGAGGTGGCCCGTCAGTACTTCGTGCTACGCAGCGCCGAGGAACGCTTGCGCACCGTGCTGGCCCTGGCCGATGCGCAGCGTCAGACCGCCACGCGCGTGCAAAGCCGCCTGCGCGAAGGCCAGGCGAGCGCCTTCGACCTGGACCGCGCGCGGGCCGAAGCGGACGCGCTGGATGCCCAGGTGCCGGCGCTGAGGATGCTGGTCGGGACCACGCAGACGAAGCTGGCCGTCCTGCTCGGTCGCAATCCGTCAGCGAGGGTTGTCGAAGCCGACAGCGGTTTCGCGTGGCCGGCGGCGCACGCCATCGCGGCAGGCCAGCCCAGCGAGCTCCTGAGACGTCGCCCCGACCTGGTCGCCGCCGAGGCGCGCGTCGGTGCCGAGGCGTTGCGCACCGCCGAAGCCCGCGCCCAGTGGTGGCCCAAGTTGTTCCTGAACGCGTTGGTGGGTCGCGAGGACTTGCGACTGAACGCGCTGGATCTCGCGCCGGTTCACTTCTCCAACGTCGCACTGGCCTTTGCCATGCCGATCTTCAACGCCGGCCGCATCGATGCCGGCATCCGCGTGCAGTCCGCGCGCGCCGATGAGGCCCTGCTGGCCTGGCAGAAGGCGGTGCTGGTGGCGGTCCAGGAGGTCGAGGACAGCCTGCTCGTGCGCTCGCAGGAGGCCGAGCGAAATGCAGCCCTCGCGCTCACAGTCGAGCACCGTCGCCGCTCGCTGCAGCGCGCCGAGTCGCTGCAGCGCGAAGGACAGATCGACCTGCTGGTCTTGCTGGACGTGCAGCGCTCCGTGCTGGCCAGCGAACTGGCACTGTCGGAAAGCCGCCTGCAGCAGGCGCTGGCCGACGTGCAGCTCTACAAGGCCCTCGGTGGGGGCGACGCACCCGCCGCAACGCAGGGACTCGGCGGTGGGCTTCCCACGCCCCAGCCCGGTGCCGACATGACTTCTCTTGCCGCAAGGACGCCGCAATGAACACCGCATTGAACAGGATGATCTTCCCCGCCATTTCGCTCTCGAGCATCGCGGCAGCCTGCGTGCTGCTGACGGCCTGCAGCGAACCGCCCGCACCGGCTGCCGCCGTGAAGGCGGTCTTCGTGACGACGGTGAATCCCGCCAACTCCGGGCAGACCCGCAGCTTCACTTCGGTCGTGCATGCCCGCGTGGAGACGGAGCTGGGTTTTCGAACGGGAGGCAAGGTGGTCGAGCGGCTCGCCGAGGTCGGCGACAGCGTGAAGGCGGGCCAAGTCCTGGCCCGCCTGGATCCTGCCGACTACCAGTTGGCCGTGAAGGCGGCAGCCGACCAGATGCAGGCTGCATCGGTGGACGCGCAGCAGGCCGCTTCCGACGAGGCGCGCTTTCACCGGCTGCTGGCGGATGGATCGGTCGGCGCAGCCGACCACGAGCGGCAGAAGGCGCGTGCCGACGCCGCGGTAGCGCGCCTGGACCAGGCGAAGCGCCAGCTCGAGCTCGCGCGCAATCGCGAGGCCTACGCCACGCTGGTCGCTCCCTACGCGGGCGTCATCACGACGCTGCGCTTCGAGCGCGGCCAGGTGATCGCGGAAGGCCAGCCCGTGCTGTCGCTCGCCCGTGACGGCGAACGCGAGATCGTCACCGAGTTGCCTGAGGACTGGGTCGGCCGGGCGCGAAGCCTGGTCGCCACGGCAGCCCCCTGGAATGATCCGAAATCGCCGGTCCACCTCGTGCTGCGTGAACTCTCGCCGCAGGCCAACGTGCAAGGCCGGACCTACCGCGCGCGCTATTCGGCCTCGCCCGATTCGCGCGCATCCGTGGCTGCCCTGCCGCTGGGCAGCACGATGCAGTTGACGCTGTCAGGACCGCAAACCGGCCCGGCGACCACGGTGCTGCCCGTGAGCGCCCTGATCAAGGGCAGCGGCCCCGCCGGCGTGTGGACTCTGAACGCCAAGGGTTCGGGCCTTGTGTTCACTCCGGTCCAGGTGGTGTCCATCGACGACGCCACGGCGCAGGTCACGGGCCTGACAGCCGGCAGCAAGGTCATCAGCGTGGGCGCCCAGAAGCTCGATGCAGGCACCGCCGTGCGCGCCATCGAGCGCACCCCCGATTCCGCCACAGCCCCTGTTGCCAAGAGCAGTTCATGAAACGCTTCAACCTCTCCGAATGGGCCGTCACGCACCGGCCCATGGTGCTGTTCCTGATCATCGCGACGCTCATCGTCGGCGGCATCTCGTTCAGCCGCCTTGGGCGCCTCGAGGATCCGAACTTCGACGTGCCGCAGATGACGGCCATCGTCGTGTGGCCCGGCGCCACCGCGCAGGACGTGCAGGACCAGGTACTCAACCGCATCGAGCGCCGGCTTCAGGAGCTGGATCACTTCGAGTACGTGCGCAGCTTCTCGCGCCAGGGCTATGGCGGCATCACGCTGTGGATGAAGGGCGGTAGCAGCAAGGAGGAGCTGGAGAATGCCTGGTACCAGGCGCGCAAGAAGATCGGCGACGTGCGCCAGGAGTTTCCAGAGGGCGTGCGCGGGCCGTTCTTCAACGACGAGTACAACGATCGCTACAGCGTGCTGTATGCGTTGAGCGCACCCGATCTGTCGATGGCCGAACTGCTGACGCTCACCGAGGACGTGAAGCGCCGCCTCCAGAGCGTGTCCGGTGCCGCCAAGGTCGACGTACTGGGCAAGCAGGCCGAACGCGTCTACGTCGAGCTCTCCACGCGCCGGCTGGCCGCGCTCGGCATCGCGCCGACGGCCGTGTTCGAGGCGCTGGCGCGCCAGAACCTGGTGACCCCGGCGGGTTCGGCCGATGCCACGCACGACCGCGTGCAGGTCCGCGTCGATGGCGGACTGAAGAGCGCCGCAGACGTTGCCAACGTGACGCTGGAAGTCGGCGGCCAGTTGCTGCGGCTGGCCGACATCGCCACCGTGCGCGCCGGTTACGAGGACCCGCCGAGCTTCAGTATTCGTCACAACGGCGTTCCGGTCCTGGCCATCGGCGTGACCATGCAGCAAAACGGCAATGTGCTGGACTTCGGCAGGGCGCTGGAGCAGCGGCTCGCCCAGATCCGGCAGGAGATCCCGGCCGGGGTCGAGATCCAGCAGTACGCTGACCAGCCGCGCGTGGTGGCCGAGTCGGTCTGGGAGTTCGAACGCTCGTTCCTGGAGGCGCTCGCGATCGTGCTGGCGGTGTCCTTCGTGTTCCTCGGCTGGCGCACCGGGATCGTGGTGGCGGCGTCGGTGCCGCTGGTGCTCGCGCTGGTCGCGGGGATCATGTATGCCGCCGGCTGGAACCTCGACCGCATTTCGCTCGGGGCCTTGATCATCGCGCTCGGCCTGCTGGTGGACGACGCCATCATCGCCGTCGAGATGATGGTGGTGAAGCTGGAGGAAGGCTGGGATCGCCTGCGCGCCGCCACCTACGCCTACACGTCCACCGCGTTTCCGATGCTGACCGGCACGCTGGTCACGGCTGCGGGCTTCATGCCGGTGGGCTTCGCCAAGTCGATTGCCGGCCAGTACGCGGGCGGCATCTTCTGGGTCGTCGGAACGGCGCTGATCCTGTCGTGGCTGGTGGCGGTGGTCTTCACGCCGTATCTGGGTGTGCTTCTGTTGCCGAAGAACCTGGCGAGCCAACACGAACACGGCACACATCACGACCCCTATGACCGGCCCGTCTATCGCCGGCTGCGCGGCATCGTCGACTGGGCGGTGCATCGCCGGGCCTGGGTGCTCGCCATCACGATGCTGGTCTTCGCCATGGCCGGTGCCGGCATGCTGGCGGTGCAGCAGCAGTTCTTCCCCACCGCCTCGCGGCCGGAACTGCTGGTGGACCTGCGCCTGCGCGAAGGAGCGTCGTTCGCCGCCACGTCCGCCCAGGTGAAGCTGCTCGAGGCCCGGCTGGCGAAGGACCCGGACATCGAGTTCTTCACCGCCTACACCGGTGGCGGCACGCCGCGCTTCTATCTGTCGATCCAGCCCGAATTGCCCAACCCGGGCTTTGCACAGTTCGTGATCAAGACGGCGGGGACCGAGCAGCGCGAGCGCGTGCGCGCCCGCCTGATGGAGCTGTTCGCCAAGGACGAGGCGTTCCCGGACGTCAATGCGCGAGTCACGCGCCTCGAGTTCGGCCCGCCGGTGGGCTTCCCGGTGCAGTTCCGCGTCATCGGCCCCGACAAGGCGCAGGTGCGAGAGATCGCCTACCGCGTGCGCGACACGGTGCGCCAGAGCCCCCTGGTACGTGACACGCAACTGGACTGGAATGAGCAGGTGCGTTCGGTGCAGATCCACGTCGACCAGGACAAGGCGCGGCTGCTCGGCCTGTCCAGTGCCGACGTCCAGAGCCTGGTGCAGACCACGCTGGACGGCGCGCCGGTGACGCAGATCCGCCGCGGCGAGGAGCTCATCGATGTGGTCGTGCGAGCCACCCCCGAGGAGCGCAAGCGCATCGGCCAGCTCGGCGACCTGCAGGTGTTCTCGCGCAACGGCGCCACGGTGCCGCTGTCGCAGCTGGCCCGCATCGAGCCCAGCTTCGAGGAGCCGGTGCTGTGGCGGCGCAACCGCGACATGGCGCTCACCGTACGCAGCGACGTCGTCGATGGCGTGCAGGGCCCCGACGCCACGGCGCACATCCGGCCGTCGCTCAAGCCGATCATCGACAGCCTGCCGGCGGGCTACCGCATCGAGGAAGGCGGCGCGATCGAGGAGAGCGACAAGGCCAACGTCGCCTTGTTCGCGGTGTTCCCGGCGATGTTCGCGGTGATGCTGACGCTGCTGATGATCCAGCTGCAGAGCTTCGCGCGCCTGTTCATGGTGTTCATGACGGCACCGCTGGCGCTGATCGGCGTGGTACCGGCGCTGCTGCTGTTCAATGCCCCGTTCGGCTTCGTCGCGCTGCTCGGTGTGATCGCATTGAGCGGCATGATCATGCGCAACTCGATCATCCTGGTCGACCAGATCGACCAGGACATCGCGCGCGGCATCGCGCCCTGGGCCGCCATCGTCGACGCCACGGTGCGGCGCTCGCGTCCGGTGGTGCTGACGGCGGCCGCCGCCGTGCTGGCGATGATCCCGCTGACGCGCAGCGTCTTCTGGGGACCGATGGCCATTGCGATCATGGGCGGGCTGGTGATGGCCACCGCGCTGACCCTCGTCTTCGTGCCGGCGCTGTACGCCGCCTGGTTCCGCATTCGCCGCGACAGCCCCGCGCAGGCGCCTGCCGAGGCGACGGCAGCGCTCGGCGCACCGCTTGCGGACGGAGGGGCCCATGCTTGAGCACCTCGACGCCGCGCTTGCCGTGCTTATGGCGGTCATCGACAGGGCTGAGCCAAGGCGGGTCGCCGCTGCATCGACATCCACTCACCGCAACCGTTGAAGGACGAATTCGATGAACACTGATCGCGAAGTTTCCGGACACTACGGCGCAGGCGACCTTCTCTCGCGTCTGAATGCGGCGTTGGCGGAGGACGGCATCGACCCCGATCACCCCAGCGTGGAGGCGCTTGCGGCATACGACCAGTTTCATGGTCGCGGCCTGGAGGCGACAGTGGAGGTTGCCGACCTGGTCGATGTCACCGCGTCTGATCACATTCTGGACGTTGGCAGCGGCATCGGCGGACCGGCGCGCTACTTCGCAAACCGCTTCGGTTGCCGGGTCACCGGGATCGATCTGACGCCGGAATTCTGTGACGTTGCCCGCCACCTCACGCAGTTGCTCGATCTCAATGGCAGGGTCACGTTCGAACTGGGCAATGCCCTGGCAATGCCTTTCGCCGACGGCAGCTTCGACGGCGCTTACTCGATGAACGTGTCGATGAACATCGCTGACAAGCTCGCGCTCTATCGCGAGATTCACCGGGTGCTCAAGCCTGGCGCCTGGCTGGTGCTCTCGGAGGTTGCCAAGGGCGAAGGCGGGGAGCTTGACTATCCAGCGCCTTGGGCGCGGAGCGCGAGCGCCAGCTTCCTGGCGACACCGGAGCAGACGCGGCGCGACCTGCTGGTGGCGGGATTCGACGTCGTTCGATTGCACAGCACGCTGGAGGAAACCCTGGCGTTTGGCGCGCGCGCTCGCGCGCTGGCCGAGCGCGGCGAGAAGCCGCCCAGGCGCGCGACGATGCTGATGGACAGCGACATCGCGGCCCAGGCCATCGCGAACTCGTCACGCGGCTTCGCCGAGGCGCGAATCATCCCGATAGAAGTTCTCGCTCGAAAGCCGGCTCAAGCATCGGCGGGCACTGAGCGTGATCCCGCATGACAACCACATCGAGCCGACCGTCGGTCGGCCATGCGGTCATGGACGACTTTCTCGCTCATGCCGAAGGCCTGCTCGCCGCCATCTCAAGCACGTATCGCTTGACGATATTGCGCCGCCCCACAACACAAGGAGCCTTCCATGCACCGACGAGCCCTCCTGACGCTGGCCGCGCTTTCCACCACCGGCCTCGCCCACGCACAGTCCACTGCCAAGCCCAGCCCAGCCCCCTCTATCCACAACACGGAGCCCATCACCATGAATGACGTCATCATCATCGGCGGCAGCTTTGCAGGCCTCGCCGCCGCCCTGCAGCTCGGCCGTGCCCGCCACAAGGTCACCGTTCTGGATACCGGCCTGCCGCGCAATCGCTTCGCCGGCCACTCCCATGGCCTGCTCGGCCACGATCACAAGCCGCCACTGGACATCCTGGCCGAGGCGCGGCGGCAACTGGCGCGATATCCAGCGATCAAGCTGGTCAATGCCCGGGCCGACAGCGTCGCCGGCGCCATCGACGATTTCTCCGTGGTCACTGGCGACGGCGAAAGCTTGAGGGCACGCCGCGTGATCCTGAGCTATGGCGTCGCCGACCAGATGCCTGATGTGCCAGGCTTTGCCGAAAGCTGGGGAACGTCCATCGTGCCCTGTCCCTATTGCGACGGCTTTGAAGTCGCCGGACAGCATTGGGGCTTCGTCTGGGCTGGCCCTCAGTCGCACCAGTCCGCCAGGCTGTTCCTCGACTGGACCGACAAGCTGACGGTCTTCGCCGATGGTCACGACATCCCGCCCGATGTCAAAGCCGATCTGGCGCGCCGCAAGGTACCTGTCGTCGATGGCCGCATCATCGAGATCGCTCATCACAAGGGCCAACTCACCACCGTCAATCTCGACACCCGCCGCAATGTCGCAGTCGACGTCCTGTTCGCCCATCCGCGCATCAAGCCATCCGCCAGACTGCATGAGTCCCTGGGCCTTGCCACGGTCGATACGCCCACCGGTATCGTCCTCAAGGTCGACGAGCGCCGCCAGACCAGCATGCCCGGCATCTACGCCGCCGGCGACCTCACGACGCCCTTCCTTCCCTCGGTCACCCAGGCAACGTGGCAGGGTGCGATGGCAGGCATCTTCGCCCAGCAGTCGATGCTGACCTGAGTGCACTGACCCTTCTCCGGTGGCCGTGGGCCGCCGCCAGAAGGGCGATCCCGGCCAGGGCGCGATCCGAACAGTTTCCGTGCTCGTGCCGGCAGCGGCATCCACATGACGAGCGGTCACGCGTGCATTGGCACGCGTGGGGCCGCTCTTCGCCCTCGTTCACCTGATTCAACTGGAGATCTTCATGACCCACCAACCCATCGTCCTGATCACCGGTGTTTCCTCCGGTATCGGGCTCGCGGCGGCCAAGAAATTCGTCGCGCGCAGCAGCCGCGTCTTCGGCACGGTGCGCAACCTCCAGAAAGCCACCCCGATCGCCGGTGTCGAGCTGGTCGAGATGGACGTTCGCAGCGACGCCTCGGTGCTCGCCGGCGTGCTGACAGTGATCAGCCGCGCCGGACGGGTCGATGTCCTCGTCAACAACGCCGGCGTGAACATGATTGGTGCGGTGGAGGAGACCATGCCTGCCGAGGCGGCCTCCCTGTTCGACACCAACGTGCTGGGAGTTCTCAGAGTCTCGCAGGCGGTCCTGCCGCACATGCGGGAGCAGCGGCAGGGCAGGATCATCAACGTCAGCTCCGTGCTGGGTTTCCTGCCGGGACCCTACATGGGTGTCTACACCGCATCCAAGCACGCCATCGAAGGGCTGTCGGAATCCTTGGATCACGAGGTGCGCCAGTTCGGCATCCGCGTAACTCTGGTCCAGCCTTCTTACACGAAGACCAGCCTCGATGCCAACTCGCCCCACGCGGCCACGTTGATCAATGCCTACGACAAAGAACGCCAGCTGATCACGCGGTCGTTCTCTACCAATGTCAAAGGCGGCGATGCCCCGGCGACCGTCGCCAACACCATCGTCGATGCGGCTTTCGGCACCTGGCGGATGCGACGCCCGCCTCCGGGCCAGGCCTCGCTGCTGAGCAAGTTGCGCCGCTTCATGCCCGCCGGTCCTGTCGACAAGAGCCTGCGCAAGCAACTCGGCCTGGGCTGAACCCGAGCCGGTGCGGATTCCCTTGGCAAGTCATTGCCGCGCGAGGCCCCACGCGGGGTCAACCTTGAAGGAGCTCATCCATGAAGACTTACTTGCGCGTTTCCGTCCTGGCAGTGCTCGTCGCGCTTGCCGGCTGTGCTGCACCGGTCGACAAGAAGGCGTGCGATGCGCCCCAGATTCAGCGAGAGCTCGGCTACACGCCTCCGGGCTGTGAGCAGACCTCCTGAACTCAGCCGTGGCCGGCGCGAGCCGTTGGCCCGCCATCCCAACTAAAAACAATCCGGGGACAAGATGAATACTCGTACTCGCGTCGGCCTTGCAGCCGCGCTTTCCGTCTGCGCATTCGGGGCCAGCGCTCAAGTGGTCCTCACGCTCTACGGCAATATCGACACCGCGGTCGACACCACGCACAAGACGACGGGCAGTGCAGGCTCGCCCATGGGCGCATCCGCAGCGCTGATCTTTCCGCCAGGCAGCGCGGGCACCAAGACACGGGTGACGCAGAGCCTCTCGCGCACCAACACCTTGGGCTTCAAGGGGCGTGAGGACCTGGGCGGCGGGTACGCCGCGGGCTTCGTCCTGGAGTCGCAGCCCGGCAGCGACGACGGCAGCCTGTCCCAGGACGGTCGCTTCTTCGGCAAGCAAGCCATGGTGTACGTGACGACGCCCGGCGGCGAGGTCCGCCTCGGTCGCCAGTACGCGCCGATCTTCTATTCCTTCGCGGCGGGCACGCCCGACGGCCTCGCCGGCACCGATCTGTTCACCGCCGGACTTGTCACCAACACGCTGCAGATCAGGCAGGACAACCAGGTCAGCTACTGGGCCCGGGTGGGTAGGTTCGCTGCCGCCGTTTCCTACAGCCCTAACGCCGGCGTGTCGCGCATCGTGAGCCCGGCGCGTGGCAGCGCCGTGACCGCTGCCACCGGCTCGATGCTGGGAGGCGCCACTTCAGGCGCCGAAGCCTCGGGCTCAGAATCCGGCGGCAAGCGGGGCCGCTCCGGCGGGCTGTTTCTCGGCTACACCGCGCCGACGTTCAGCCTGAGCGCGGGCTTTCACTACAACGAGTTCGACGTGCCCGTGCTGTCACAGGGCGGCTCGATCTTCGAGCTGGATCGCTACTGGGGTGTCGCGCTGTCGGGGAGGTACATGCTGTCGGTGGACGGCGCGTCGCTGCATGCGATGTACCACGCCGGTCGTTACTTCGATGGCAACGTCCTCAACTTGCCCGGCCAGCCGCCGCTCAGCCTGCCCGGTGCCGGCGGCTTCGACCCGAAGATTCAGACCTTCGTCATTGGCGCGCGGGTTCCGCTCGGCAACTTCGTCTGGATTGGCGAGGCCGGCGAGAGCCGCTTCACCAACTTCACCCGTGGCAAGAACCTCGGCGTCTCGCTGGGTGTGGACTATCAGCTATCCAAGCGGACGGTGATCTATTCGCGCCTGGCCGTCGCGGAAGACCGCCAAGGCAAGGTCCTGCCTATCGTGGGCGTGACGGCAACCGGCGCAATGCCGATCAACGTCTCCGGCGGCCCCGACGCAATCCTCGCCGCGCTCGGTCTGCGTGAGACGCCGGCCTTCAACGGCATTGGCATTTCACCAGATGGAAGGTCCAGCCTTCTTGCGCTCGGTATTCGCCACAGCTTCTGAGGCGCACTTGGTCCGCGTCGACGCGATCGGCATGGGGGCGTTGGGATGGGCGCGGTCGTTCTCGCTTGAAGTCGACTGCCATGCCTGCGGGGGCGCGTGACGAGTTTTGCGATCAAGGTCACCTCTTGGCGAGGTGAGCCAATGGCAGCTTAGTGACAGAATGCATGAAGTCGGCTACTCGCCGGGGACGACGGCTATTGCTGGCAGAGAAGTCCGTCGTGGCGATGCCAGAGTCGCGAGCCGTCAGCCTGGTCAGGTGGGCTGTTGTGCGACTTCGACGAACTTCATTTGCAGCGCCTCGCGAAAGGTGGCCTCTGTCAAGATTCCCGACGGATTTTCCAGATCGGCGGCGGGTTACAGGAATCAATGACCTACGAGTGTCAGTCTCGCCTGCATAACAACCACATCGAGCCGACCGCCAGGCCCAGCCTCTTCCACCCACAACATGGAGCCCATCACCATGAATGACGTCATCATCATCGGCGGCAGCTTTGCCGGCCTCGCCGCCGCCCTGCAGCTCGGCCGTGCCCGCCGCAAGGTCACCGTTCTGGATACCGGCCTGCCGCGCAATCGCTTCGCCGGCCACTCCCATGGCCTGCTCGGCCAGGTCATTGTTCCAACCGCCAGACGAAGAACGCCGTGAGCGAGTGTAGGAGGCCCGGCGCTCGAATGCTGACACGTCGAGTCTTGCGCGCGCGTCCCCCGGGCGGCGCGAGCGCCGACCCTCGTCTGGTCTAACCGGTTGCGGTAAGCGCATCGCGCAGGCGTATTCACCCGCTCACGCCGGATGTGGATCAGGTGGGTCGCCCAAGCGCGCAACCACGAAGTCAACAAAGGTCCGCAGCTTGGCACTGGGCCGTGCTTCGGGCAGCCGCACGATGTGGACCGGCCGAGTAGGCAATGTCCATTCGGGGAACAACTGCACCAGGTCGCCGGTGGCCACGGCAGGCTCGAGCAGGGCATCGGACTGCACCACGACGCCCATGCCAGCCCGTGCGGCGGTCAGCAGCGCTTGGCCGTTGTTCGTGACCAAAGGCCCGCGTACCGGGACTTGGACCGTTTCGTTGGAGCGCATGAAGCGCCACACATGGTCGCGGCCCCAGGCCGAGAAAGCGAGCAGGACGTGGTCTTCCAATTCTTGTGGCTCCCTTGGGATGCCGCGGCGAGCGAGATAGCCGGGGCTTGCGGCTGCGAGCATGCGGGCGCGCCGCAAAGGCCGCGCAATCAGTCGCTCATCCGTGAGCGTGCCCGAGCGCACACCACAGTCGAAGCCCTCCTCGCCCAGATCAACCACCCGGTCGTTCAGGCTCAACTCGACTTTCACCTTCGAGTGGACCGCCATGTAGTCGCCGATCACCGGCACCAGCCGATGTGCTCCCCAGGACACCGGGGCCGAGACCCGCAGCGTCCCCTGTGGCACGGCACGCAATACCTCGGCCAGGCGATCTGCGGCGTGGACGCTGGCGAGCACATCGCGGCAGCGTTCGAGGTAAGCCGCGCCGATTTCGGTCAGCTTGTGGCGGCGCGTGGTGCGGTCGAGCAAACATGCGCCGACCTGTTTTTCGAGGGCGCGCACGTGGTTGGCGATCATCGTGGGCGACAACGAAAGCTCGGCTGACACCGCAGCAAAGCTGCCCTTCTCGGCCACGCGGACGAACACCGCCATGCTGGTCAAGCGGTCCATTCAACACTCCTGGTGCGGACACTGCAAAGTCAGCACCCGTTTATCCAATGCGAGTTTGCTTGAAGAATGATCGCATCGTTCAGATCGGAGGAATTGCGATGTTTGACCTGCCCTTCTTGTCTCGCGTCCTGTTGTGGGCGGTGGCCGTTTCCGCTGTCGCGGCTTCGACCGTCGCCGATGCAGCGCCAGCGACGTTGCCGCTGCCGTTCGACTGGTATCCCGAGAGCGTTGCAGTGGGACCGGACGGCAGCTTCTATGTCGGGAGTTGGCGCCAGGGTGCGGTCGCTCGCCTGCGGCCCGGTGCGCAACGGGCCGAAACGCTTGTACAGCCTGGCGCCAATGGCCTGGCGAACGGCCAGGGTGTACTTGTTGACGCGAAACGCGGTGTCCTGTGGGTCTGCTCGGGTACCAGTGGATTCACCACGGTTGCGATGACCCCGAGCGCGCTCAAGCGCTACAACCTCGTGACGGGCGCGCCGCAAGCGAGCTATCCGATGCCGGACGACGGCTATTGCAACGATGTTGCTCAGGACAAAGGCGGCAACCTCTACGTGACCGACTCATTCCATCCGCGCGTGCTGCGTTTGGCGACGGGCGCCAAGACGCTTACGGTCTGGAAGGAGGATGCGTTGCTCGCCGGTGCCGGGCCGTATCGGGGACTCAACGGCATTGCGATTGATGGCGGCCGCGAAGTCTATGTGAGTGTCGTCTCGGCCGCCCCCTATCTGCTGCGCATCACACTCGGCGCCGATGGCGCTGCTGGCTCGGTGACTCGGGTCGAAGCGCCGCGCGAGTTGAAGAACGTCGACGCAATCCGAGCATGGAAGCCCGGCCGGCTGGTGCTGTTCGAGAGCAACGCCTTCGGCAACGGTCCCTATGGGGGCCAGATCACGGTCGCGCGCATCGAGGGCGACCACCTGGCCTTGCGCACGGTGGTAGCGGGCCTCAACGATCCATCTTCGGGAGTGGTGTTGGGCCGCCGCGTCTACTTCATCGAGTCGAAGTACCCATTGCTCACTCAGCATAAGGACGACGATGCCGGCGTGCCGCGCGGCGTACCGTTCGACCTGCAGTCGCACGAACTGCCACATGAGTTCTGAGCCCTGGCGACAGCGCTGGGGGCAATGCCTACCCGCCCGCTCCAGAACACGGACTTCGTCGACGCGTGGCTGCTTCAATCCGACAGGCGGGCTGAGGCAAGTGTATGGGGCATCGACGCGTGCTCGTCATTGCTTGACCAGGGTCATCGGGTCCCGAGTGCCCGCAATGTGTGTGACTCTTGACCGACTGGTCGTGGCCGACTGTGCCCCTTCGCCTGTCGCCCCGAAAGCGGTCGCACATGGCGGCCGACCCGGCAGCAACCGACTGCTTGCAGGCGAAACCACGAACATACACTGTCGGCCAGGAGCAGTCAGTCAGCGACGGCGAACGAAGCGGTCGCTCAAGTCCTCGCAATCACGCACGAGTGCAATGCCGCCAAGATTCTCGGCTCCGCCCTGCCATCCAGACGCGGCAGAGACCGCGCTCCCCAGACGGAGGTCGGCGCAAGCAACGCGCCGCCGACGCCGCCCCACCGCGCTGGCATTCGACCTCCAGTCTCTGCTGCCGCTGCGGCGAGCTCAAGAAGCGGCGTGCGAGACGATCAGGGTTGCCGATCAGGCCATCTGCACAAGATTGAGTGCCGGCAACGGACCGCCCGGAAACTGCTGCAGACGCGCGCCGCTGGCCAGTGTCCCCAGGTCGACCGTGGCGAAGCCCAGGCCACCCAGCATTCCCTTCACGACGTCCTTGCTCGGCTCGTCGTCGCCGCACATGAACAGCACCCGCCTCCCTCCGGCCTGGCGCGGATCGGCGGCCAGCACGGCAGCGAGCAACGTGTTGCCGGCCTTCACCACCCGGGCTCCTGGCGCGAGCGACGCGACGACCTGCGTCGAACTCTGGCCGCCGAGGTCGGCCAGACGGAACCCCGGCTGCACAACCGGGTTGGTCGCGTCGACGAGGATCCGCCCGTTCCAGTCGGGAACGCCGGCCAGCGCAGCGGGCACCTGCTGCCATGGCACCGCCAGGATCACGAGGTCGGCTTGCGCCGCTTCCTCGCGCTTGGCGGCTCTTGCACGGGGGCCGAACGAAGACGCCCGACCGCCAAGTGCCTCCCCGCCGCGGCTGTTGCTGAGCAGCAGATCGTGGCCGGCGTGCGCGAGGTGCCCTGCGAAGGCACCGCCGATGGCGCCTACGCCGATGATGCCGATCTTCATGCTGCGGAGCTCGACTTCGACCCGAGCAGCTGCATTTCCCAGCGCAGGCTGGTCCCAACGTTGCCCATGTGGTCGAACAGTGTCTGCGCGAGCGCCGGCACGGTCTCCTCACGCGCCCAGTCGCGCTGCAGTTCGGAGCCGAACACGGTCCAAGTTATGGGCACGGCACCGGCCTGCACCATGCGGCTGACGGCCATCTCGTGGGCCTCGAGACTGACGCCGCCGGACGCGTCGGTGACGATGTAGACCTCGTAGCCGTCGCCCAGCGCGTGGATGGCGGGCATGGCCAGGCAGATCTCGGTCCACAGGGCCGCCATGACGATCTTCCGGCGCCCGGTGGCCTTCACCCAGTCGACGATGCGCTGGTCCTCCCAGGTGTTGATGAAGGTGCGGTCGATGGGTTTCTGCTCCGGAAACACGGCCTGCAGCGGTTCGAGCAGGTAGCCACCACGCTCCTCGACGACCGTGGTAAACAAGGTCGGCACCTTGAACACCTTGGCGGCCTTGGCCAGGCCGACGACGTTGTTGATGACGGTCTGGGTGTCGTGGCTGCGCAACCCGGCGAACTGGAATGGCTGGTGGTCGATGAGCAGCAGCACGCAGTCGTCGGGGGTGAGCAGGGCTTTCAAGCCGGTCTTGGGATGGGTCAAGGAGGTTCTCCTGGTTCGGTGGTTGATGAGCGTCGATGAACCGATCATCGGCGCCGACGTCGCCTTCGATAAGTACCAAAGGCATAGAATCAGCTTCAAGCAAACCTTGAAGCTGCGAACGCTCGGCACGTGGCCTCGCGATGAAAGAACTGAACAATCTGGCGTCGTTCGTGCGCAGCGCGGAGTCCGGCAGCTTCTCCGCGGCCGCGCGCCGCCTGGGGCTTACCGCGGCGGCGGTCAGCCGCAACGTCGCCCGGCTGGAGAGCCAGCTCGGTGTCAGGCTGTTCCTGCGCAGCACAAGGCACCTGACGCTCACGGAGTCGGGCGATCGCTTCTATCGCGAAGCGGGCGCCGGCGTCGAGACGCTGGAGCGGGCGTTGGCCAACGTGTCGATCGCGGCCAGCCAGCCTTCCGGCACGCTCAAGCTGAGCATGTCGCCCTCGTTCGGGGCCGACTACATCGTCCCGCTGCTGCCCGAGTTTGTGGCGCGCTACCCGGCGATCGTGCCCGACCTGCACCTCGAGAATCGGCCTGTCGACCTGATCCAGGAGGGCTTCGACGCCGCCGTTGGCGGCGGCTTCGATCTCCCGTCCGGCGTCGTGGCCCGGGAACTGGCGCGTGCCCAGGTCGTCGCGGTGGCGTCGCCGGCCTACCTTGCACGGGCAGGCAAGCCCCGCGCCCCGGGTGACCTGCCGCAGCACGATGGCATCCTTCTGCGCTCGCCGGCGAGCGGGCGCATCCGTTCCTGGCCACTGACGAACCGCGCCGGCGAGCGTGCCGTTGTCGACCTGCGCACACGCATCGTGATCAACGATCCGGAGTCGGCCTGCCGCTGTGCGCTTCTCGGCCTCGGCGTGACCTTCCTGGCAACGATGAACGTCGTCCAGCATCTGCGCAGCGGCGCGCTCGTCCGCCTGCTGCCGGACTGGCACGCCGACATCGGGCCGATCTCGCTCTACTTCTCCGGCCGTCAGCACTTGCCGGCGAAGACCCGGGTCTTCATCGACTACCTCGTTGAAGAGTGCCGGCAGCGGAATCTGGCCAAGCTGCTGTCGGCGGCGTGACCCGGCCTCGGGAGGCACGGCCGGGCAGTCGGGCTTCGACAGGTCGCGCGGAAGCCTCCGATCAGAAACGTTCATGGCCTTCACCCCTCAGCGCGCGTTGGCAAGCAGCGGTGCATCCACCAACTGGTTCACGAGGCCGTAGAAGTCGAAATACGAATCGGCGCGACGGATCTTGTCGCCGCGCAACTCGTACACGTCGCAGAATCCGACGGCCATCTTCTTGCCGCGGGGCTGCAGCAAGCCGGCCGGCGAGTTGAAGACGCCACGGTGCGTGCCGCGGCCGATGCCCTGGGCGACGACGTGCTGGCCCATCGCCGCGACGCTGCGGACTTCGCACGTCGCGTCCGGGAAGATGTCGAACCAGCTCTTCCACGGGTCGATGATGGCCTTCTCGCCCTTCGTCGTGTAGTCGAACGGCACGTCAAGCCACTCGCTGAACGGCGCGCCGTAGGCGGCGATCACGTCGAGGTCCTTGCGGTTGACGGCGTCGTACAGGCGCCGGATCAGCGCCTCGCTCGATGACATCGCGTCGGCGCGCCCGGCGGCCGACGCGGCAGAGGCGAGCGTGACGCCGGCGACCAGCGCGCCGGCGGACGCTGCGAACAGACGACGATGGGGGTTGGCAAGTGCATTCATGACGGACTCCTGGGTTGGTTCTGGATGAAGCGCTAGTTGCGCTGGAATCCAGTCTAGGAACCGGGTGCCCTGCGGCGGTAGCCCAATCCTTCGGCCTGCTTGCCTCTTTCGACGAACCTCGGGTTCGCGGCGGCATGACGTTCCGGGGCGATAACATGCGGCGACGTCCCGTTGCCTCCCCCTGCGCGAAAGGAGATGCCGCCTTGCCGTCGACGCTTGCCGAGCAGCCCCCGTTGAAGGAACTCACCGATCTGTTGCTGGCCTGCACGCCCTGCGATGGCGTCCACGACACCGGGATTCCAGGCGTCAGCGCCATCCGCGTGTCCAGACCCGGCGACGAGCTGACGCAGGCGCTTCACCGCCCCGCCGTCTGCCTCATTGCACAGGGCGCCAAGCGCGTGATGCTGCGTGATGAAACCTATGCATACGATCCTCGTCGCGTGCTGGTGTTCTCGGTGGACCTACCCATCAGCGCGCAGGTGACCGAGGCAACGTTGGCGAAGCCGTACGCATGCTTCCGGCTGGACATCGATCCGGTGGAGATCGCCGATCTCGTGATGCAGGGCGCCACCGCGGAGAGGCCAGGCGACGACGTGTCCCGCGGGCTGTTCCTGACGGCTGCGACGCCGGAACTGCTGGACGCCGTGCTGCGGCTGATGCGCCTCTCGCGTTCGCCGCGCGACATTCGCCTCCTGGCGCCGCTGATGACGCGCGAGATCCTCATCCGCCTGCTGCAAGGCCCGGAAGGGCACCGACTCGCTGGCATCGGCCGTGCCGACGCCCACGTCAGCCGCGTCGCAAAGGCGATCGCATGGCTGAAGGAGAACCGGGCCGAACCGGTGAAGGTGGAGGACCTCGCCCGACGGGTGCACATGAGCACGTCCTCGTTTCACCAGCACTTTCGGGACGTCACCGCGATGAGCCCCCTGCAGTTCCAGAAGCAGCTGCGATTGCAGGAGGCCCGGCGGCTGATGCTCGCGGAAGGGGCCGACGCTGCGAGCGCCTCGCACCGCGTCGGGTACCAGAGCCCATCGCAGTTCAGCCGCGAGTACGCCAGACAGTTCGGTGCCCCACCCGCGCGCGACATCCAGCGCCTGAAGGAAGGGGAGCCTTGGGCCGTGCTGGCCTAGGCGCACACGGCCCGCCCGGCTACCAAGGCTGGTTTGTCGGCAGGACGAACAGCTCGGCCACGTTCACGTGCCGGGGAGCCTGCACCGCGAAGAGCACGGTGTCGGCGATCTCGACCGGGCTGAGGAAGGTCATCTGATCGCGCAGCCCTTCCATCTGCTGGCGGTAGCCGGTGTCGGTGATCTGCTCGAACAGTTCGGTGTCGACGGCGCCCGGCTGGATGCACGTGACGCGGATGTCGCGCTTCGGGGCCAGCTCGAGCCGCAGGCCTTCAGAGAACGCCGTGATGGCGTGCTTCGTCGCGCAGTAGACGGCCAGACCCGGGAACACCTTGCGGCCGGCGATCGACGACGTGTTCACGATGTGGCCTGCGCCTCGCCGCTTCAGGTGAGGCAGCGCTGCGGCCGTACTGTTGAGCACACCCTTGACGTTGACGTCGACCATGCGGTGCCATTCGTCGACTTTCAGCGACTCGACGTCCGAGATGGGCATCAGACCGGCGTTGTTGAACAGGATGTCGATCCCGCCGTAGGCCGCGACCAATTTGTCGACGCCACGCTGGACCGAAACCGGGTCGACGACGTCCATGGCAATCGCCAGCGCATCACCGCCCGCTCCCTCGATTTGCGTGACCAGTGACTGCAGATTGCCGGTGCGCCGCGCCGCCAGACCGACCTTCACGCCTTGCGCCGCCAGCTTGAGCGCCGTTGCAGCGCCGATGCCACTCGATGCCCCGGTGATCAGGGCGACTTTGCCGTTGAGTTCCATGACGATTCCTTCGAGATGAGTTGGAAGACTGCGGCGGCGCGGCCCGTTGCCGGGTCCTCTCGTCGCCACGCTTGTCATGGTGTCGACCGACGATGTGCCGGTCGCTCGCGGATTTGCTGCCGCCGTCGATCTTTTGCTGTCGGGTGCGTCTCAGCGGGTGTGGCGGTACTCGCTGGGCTGCACGCCCACTTCCCGTCTGAAGACCTGCGCAAAGTGGCTCGGACTGGCATAGCCGACCTCGAGACCGACCTGGATGACGGGCTCGCTGGTCTCCCGCAGCAGGCGTCGCGCACGCTCCATGCGCAGCCGCGTGAAGTACTGGGAAGGCGTCAAGCCGGTGCTCTTCTTGAACGCGCGTGAGAAGTGCGCATCGCTCAGGCCGGCACCACGGGCGAGTCGGCCGAGGTCGAGGTCCTCTCGCAGCCGGGCCTGCATGGCCGAGATCGCGCGGCTGATCTTGAACGCCGGCAGGCCACCGTGGGCGGGCGGGCGCGCGGCCGTCTCACTTGCATAGGCCCGTACAAGGTGAACGGCAAGGCTGCTTGCCAGGCCCTGCACGAACATAGTGCTGGGTGCGTGCCGGTGGAGCAGTTCGTCCAGGAGCCGCTCGAGCAGTACCGAGACCACCGGGTCCGACCCGCCGGAGATCTCGCGCAACTGCGTCGCACCGGCATCGGGCCCCGCCACGTCGGCCGATGCGCGCTGCATCAACGGCAGGCCGAGATACAGGTGCATCACCTGAAACGGGGTGGACTCGAGTGCCGACCAGCGAAGTTCGCACGGGTGCAGCGAGGTGGTCAGGAAGAAATCTCCTTGGTGGACCTCGTTGGCCCGCCACTCGCCACCGAGTTCGCGCTCCTCGACCCGCGCACTGCCCGAGACGACCCAGACGATGAGCGGCTCCGGCACGGCAGGAATGATCAGACTGTCCTGCACGGCGCGCCGCGCGAACACCTGCGCCAGAACGTCGCGCCACGGCCGCCCCTTGCTCGAGGCGACGATGTCACCGGGAACCTGTTCGTCCAGCGACTCTGCGGTGCCGAGTGCGATGGTCATCGTGCTGCTCGCGGTCCTGTTTCAACGTGACCATTCTCGAAGACGCGCGCTGCCACCAAGTCGCACTCGACGGACGTTCGGCCATTTGTGCAAGACCTCTGCAGGATCGGGCACCGCGATCGCTGACCCCGCTCCTACGATTTCGCCATGTTCAACCGGCGTGCGACCCACGCATCAGCATTCCAGGAGCCCCCATGATCAAGACCTGGTTCATTACCGGCGCAGGACGCGGCATCGGCGCCCAGATCGCCCAGGCGGCGCTGGCGGCCGGCGACAACGTCGTGGCCACTGGTCGCCACATCGACCAACTCTCGACGCTCTACGCGCCGTACGGCGATCGCGTCCTGTGCGTGGCGCTCGACGTGAGCCGCGAGCTGGACGCCCTGTCGGCGGTGGAAGTCGCCGCCGCGCGCTTCGGCCGGATTGACGTGTTGGTCAACAACGCCGGCTATGGGCAACTGGGTCTGTTCGAGGAGGTCACCAGCGCCGATGTCGAGCGGCAGTTCCAGACCAACGTCTTCGGACTGATGCACGTGACGCGTGCGGTCCTGCCGCAGATGCGCAGGCAGCGCGGCGGCCACGTGTTGAACCTCGCGTCGATCGGCGGCTTCATGGGCTTCGAGGCATCGTCGATCTACTGCGCAGCAAAGTTCGCCGTCGAAGGGTTCTCCGAATCACTGGCTCTGGAGGTCGCGCGATTCGGGATCCGGGTGACCATCGTCGAACCCGGGTTTTTCCGCACCGACTTCTTGGACAAGTCGTCGGTGCGTCAAGGCAGCCGAAAAGTGCCCGACTATGACGCCGGCACGGACGACGCACGAATCGACTACGAGAGCTACAGCGGCAAGCAGCCCGGTAACCCCGAGAAGCTGGGCCGCCTCGTCGTCCGGATCGTGTCGATGGACAAGCCGCCCCTGCACCTTCTGGCCGGCTCCGACGCGCTGCAGTACGCCACGGCGGCGTTCGAGCGTCGGCGCGTCGAGATCACCGCCCACGCGTCGCTGTCGGCGACGACGGACATCGACGGCTGAAGCCAGGGCAGCACACCATGAAGCACAACGCCATGCGCCACGGTACTGCCGTCGCGGCGGTTCTCGCGACGACGGCGATGGCCTTCTCGACCGGCGACGTCGCAGCGCTGTCACCGGCCTCCCCAACTCCCCAACCCTCGAAGGAATCGAACGTGAAGACCACTGAAGTGCAGAGCAGCCACCCGTACGTCGGCCTGTGGGTGACCGAGGACGGTCATATCCGGCACGAACTGCTCACCAACGGCCGCTACGACGAGGCACGCGGCAAGGTCAGGAGCGCCTATCAAGGGCGGTATCGCGTCACCGGGCACCACATCGACTATGTCGACGACACCGGCTTTACCGCAGACGGCGAGTTCCGCGACGGCGTCCTCTATCACGCTGGGATGGTGCTGTATCGGGAGCGCTAGGGTCGAGGGGAACCAAGCCGGGTCGGACTTCGCGTCCAGGCCGGTCGACCTGCCCCGGTGTCCGCTCTCGTTGCGAAGGGATGTCCGCTCAGGGTCGACAGTTCCCATTCGCGGCTCGCAAGAGCAGTCACTCGACCAGGTCAGCGCCGAAATGGCGGCCTCGTCCGCCCAGGCGTTGCTGAGTGACCGATCCAGCGCGTTGCGGGGGACTCGCCGCGAGGTGCGACGAAAGTCTCCTCTCGGTCAGAGCTGTCGTTCGGCCTCCGTCCCTGACCGACCGCAACCAGCCTGAAGCGGTCGACGCCCCACGGACGACGGCTTCGCAGCGGTTGCTGTCGGTGGATACCGGCGGGCGAACTCACGCTGATTGGCACCAAGCAGTCATCAGACCTCTCCACGGACGCCGGACCGACCGTCTTCTGTGAGCCGCATGCAGCCATAGCACTATCGCCATGTGACACGCAACACGTCAGGTCACATTTCCCCGCCTCAGACACCGCGGTCACGACCTTCACCAAACTCACCCTCTGGCGATGAAGGGGCCTTCAGACTCTGCTTCAGACCCGCGGAGTGCACTCACCAGTGACCACGATAGGTGCACTTCGTATCGCAGCTTCGGCGCTCGCCCAGCAGGCGGCTGTGCGTTCCTGTGCTGCAGCCCATCCGGTAGACGGGCTGGCTGATGTGGAAGGACTACAGGGCAGACCTGGATGGCATCGGCTATCTCGTGGTCTTGTTTGCAATCTCGTCCAGCATTATCTGGTACAGGATGCGTGCGCTGAGCTGCAGGTCTTCGATCGGGGCGCCCTCGTTCAAGCCGTGGTAATTGATCGGTGGCCCGAACGCCAGGGTGAAGAGCGGGCCGGCCGCGACGAGATTGACCTGCCCTTTTGCATCGGTGCCCCCGCCGATGGCCGCCAACGGCATCGGCGCGCCCACCGCCCGCTCATAGGCGCCGCTGATCCGTCGGAACCTCGGACTCTGCGGGTCGCGCACGTCGGGTGAAGCGGCGTTCACGGTCGCCACCGTGACGGCCTGACCCGGCCGGTCCTGCTGAAAGCGGTTGACCAGTTGTTCGAAGACATCGGGGAAGACGCTGGCGCCCGGCAACTGCCCCTCGGTCTTGCCGTCCCACGCCACGCCGTGATGGCCGAGGGCATAGCGGATGTCGATTCTGAGGGCCACGTCTTGGGGGCTGGTCGTGACGCGCGTCAGCGCGTAGGTCGTCCCGTTGCCTTGCTCGAAGACCTGATCGTGGCGTTCGAGCAGGTCGGGATGCTTCTCGCCGAAGACCGTCGTGCCCCAACCCCAGGTCATGAACTGCAGCATCCGCCCGACGCCGTTCGGCGCGAGCGTCGCGTCGTCCACCAGGTGGGCGAGGAAGTTCGCGAGCGAGACGACCGGGCTCGCTCCGTTCGCGCGGTTCTCATCCGGCACCGACCCGTGTTGCGCGCCGATGACCTTGGTGGTCAGGACCACCGCCTTTGCGTCGCGCGAAACCTCGAGCGGCGCGCGCCGATACAGCGGATCGTCGAAGCCGTATTGCTGGTAGAGATCGGCGACGTTGGCCGCCAGGCGGTCGAGCGCGGCCTCATCGTTGCCGTTGATGCGCGCGGTCACCGTGTCCGGGATCTGATTGGTGGCTCCGGGGGCGCTGTTGAATGCCTC